>Ga0126342_10005178_pt1 | contig 22638 bp, 25 predicted proteins | sample Cyp1metagenome_FD_92528 | JGI IMG/M metagenome (GOLD analysis project Ga0126342, IMG submission 92528) | Coral microbial communities from Lord Howe Island, Old Settlement Bay, Australia - Cyphastrea 1 metagenome | ecosystem: Host-associated > Invertebrates > Cnidaria > Coral ...
AAACCGGAAGGTGACTAGGACCATGATACAAACAAGCACAAGTCATGGATGGACAAGGGACCAAAGCGTCTCTTGCACATGAACCAACCAACCATGCACAGCATCAATGTCACAAACTTGATTTGTAACGACCCAAACATACCGAGAAGACAAAAACTCGGCAGGTTTAGGAATGTTACAAGGGCGACGAGGACACTCCCAAGCAATGCGATCAAACGTGCCAAGTTCAGTGCAACCATCCAAATGCACTGGTGGAAGGACGATGAGGCATCCGACCACCAAGAGCAGCAGGAGAGAAAGTGGCACCACAAGCCAAGGTCCTAGCTTCCGCACAGGAAGCAGCAAACTTACGGGTAGCATGCCAGTCAATCCGACGAAAATATCCGGCAGCATCATAAAAACAGTCAAGCTGAGCATCCCGTCGCTTTTCGCCCAGGTGATATGATACTAATGTGGTAAACCCAATGGTAAACTAACATAGCTATGGAAAATGGCCCATTTATAGATGGTTTACCTATTAATAGCATGGTGATTTTCTATCGCTATGTTAGTCATTACCAGAGGGTAAACCCAATGGTAAACCCTGGCTGCCAACAACTACCATGACTGGGGATGGTTGAGATCCACCCTTTTCAAAATGCTGATGACTTGGGGATGGTTGGGCTTACCGGTTCACCACATTAGTAGGATCCAAGAAACCATCCTTTTTAACCGGGGGTATCCAAATTTGGAGTGGAACATCTGCGGAAAGTTGGAACCGAAACGTGTAAGCGCTGGTCTGGATACACGAATGAAAATGAACATGGAACCGCCACAAATTGAGACATACGTGTTGATGTACTGGTCTGACTCTTGAAACTCTTGAAACTTGGAAAACCCCAGACACCGATCGGTCTTACAATATTAGAGTTTCAGGAAGGGATCTTTGGATATCTTTGGAAATTCTCAAGATCCATCATTTTGGCCAAGTGTTTTTCCCTCCCAAATTCCCCAACTTCCGACCAGTTTCTCCAGTCATCACATTGAGAACCTCAGCAGTGGAGGTGGCAAAAGCACCACGTATCCAGGTATGTGTGGATCTATACATAGATGATCTATAAATCCACGATAGACATCATTAATATCTAGTGTAGACGTACATCATCTATGATTCACATCTACATCTATAATATATATATATATGTATATATCATCATCCATAAAATCGTGTAATCATGTTGTAGATACGCCTTGGTATGGCCCGTATGGTTTTCTGTCACTGGATAATCCTTGTGGCTCCCGACCGCGAAGTTACAGAAAGCAATGTAGACCTCGAAGAGGAAACCTGCGTGGGGACGTTTCCGCTGCCAACGTCCGTCAATTTGGGAAGTGTCGAATTTGGGATATCCAATCAATCGCCATTTCAGGATCCTAAATTGGAGGTACCTACCATATATATGGCCTGTATAAGGCCTAAATTTCAGGGAATATCCCCATTGATCCAAGGGGAATTTGGGAAAAGTTCCAAAACCCTGGTTTTTTGGGATGAACTAATCGCAGAGTCTCGGAGAACTTTTTGGATGCTAGAAAAATGATGGATGCAGTTTTATAGCTATGCCTCTACGGCAATATATAGAGTGTTGTAGCCATGATATATATATATATATACAATTATATATATATATATGCATATGCATATGTATATGTATATGCATTTGTATTTGTATATGTATATGCATTTGTATTTGTATATGGATGTGGATATGGATATGTGTATGTGTATGTGTATGTGTATGTGTATGGATGGATGTATGTATGTATGGGTGTATGGATGGATGGATGGATGGATGGATGCATGCATGCATGCATGCAAGTATGTATGGATGCATGCATGCATGTTTGTATGTATGTATGCATGCATGCATGTATGTATGTGTGTGTGTCTGTATGTATGTATGTATGTATGTATGGATGTATGCATGCATGCATGCATGCATGCATGCATGCATGCATGTATGCATGTATGCATGTATGCATGTATGCATGTATGCATGTATGCATGTATGCATGTATGCATGTATGCATGTATGTATGTATGTATGTATGTATGGATGTATGGATGTATGCATGTATGTATGTATGTATGTATGGATGTATGCATGCATGCATGCATGCATGCATGTATGCATGTATGCATGTATGCATGTATGCATGTATGCATGTATGCATGTATGCATGTATGCATGTATGCATGTATGTATGCATGTGTGTATGTGTGTATGTATGTGTGTGTATATGTATGTTGTTTTTTCATGTACAGTAATTCTGTCCAACTTACGCACGCATGATCACGCATGTAAAAGTATTCCAATCACATGTACAAAACATCTATCAATCATATAATCCATTCATGTCATTTTCCATTCCCCGAAGAGCATCCTCCCCACTTTCCCCCCACCGTAGATGATGGAGATCTCATCGAAGGCGTCCCGTGCTTCGATCCAGGTGAAGCCTCCTGTGATCGAGCCGAACCTCGGGGAAGGCGGTGCCTTCCTTCAGCTGGTCCCAAAATGATGCGATGTTTTAGCGGGGATGTACCCATCCCAAGAACTTGGAGATTCTGCTATAAATATTACATATGATGTCATATGTTTATGTATGTACACTATAATATGTATATATACATAATTTTATGTTAAAAAAAAAATGTTGTAGAGACAGGGAGAGAGACCCTGGGAATTGGGGGCAATCCTATGCAGATATGTGGGGATGTACCATCCAACTAAGACATCAAGAATTGACAACTTGCCCTATCCGAAGGTTGGAAAGAAGTCTCCCAACACCAATAACTGGCAAGGTCTATGTAGCTTGGGAGGCTGGTGCCAAAAAAAAAAATCTAGGACTGAGATATTGGGGATAGATCATGATAGATCCCCAGCAACAATCCCAATATGAGGATTCAAGCAACAAAATCAAAAAGAATATTTTTCTGCGTTGATGAGGAGGTCATGGGATGTAGTGACCAACCGTTGACCAACCAGATGATTTTTGGCTGCCAAGATTAGAACGCCAGGTTCAATGAAGAAGCGATGTCTTGAACCAACAGATGGGTTTCAGAGTACCCTACATATGTTTGATCCAAAAATTTCACCCGTAAATGAAGAGCCCATTATTGATGATGCTCCTGTAGGATATGGATGATTTGCGAGACAAACTGGTTTGTTGACTGGACAAATGAGTAATCTATCCCAGGAAATATGCAAGTTTGGAGGCCATCACCTACCATTCGGTAAGGTTTCAAACGTGTCCACAATAAACAAGTTGGTTTGAATATCTTATCAAATGACAATAATTCAATTTAGACAGGATCATAATATCATATATATATATATTAGTATGGTAGTTACAATATGTTACAATATGAGCAATTGCACCAATACTGCCATGAGGTGATATATCATGGTCCGAAAAAATGCCAGGAAATGAAAAATTTGTAGAGCGAGGGTTCGCCTTACTACCCAGAGGGGTGAGGATCTACCATGTTTAAAGGGGTCGATACGTTCCACAGTCTGAAAATATAGATGTACATAATATATAACATAAATATATATTTAAAAATACTATAATATATATATATGTAATAAAATATAATAAATTATACATATTACATATTAAATATATGTTAATATATATAATAAATGATTAAAAACTTTTTAATATTATATATAATATAAAAATATCATATGTCAAATATATATATATATCATGTGTAAAATAAATATATGCATATATATGTATATATATCATATATCATATATATATATATATATATGTGAATGTAATACATGTGATATATATATATATATTATATTATATATGATACATATAGATATATATAATAAAATAAATATGTGATAAATAAAAAAATAATTCAATATGTAATATATACTATATATATCATAATATATTATATGCAATATACTATATACTATATGTTATATATGTAATATTATATATACATAATAAATATATATATATATATGTATGTTGGTGCGCTTCCATTTTTTCACATGTTCTTTGGACACATCCCCACAAGGCACTTGTTGCCTTGTTGGCACTTCCAACCCCTCCGAAAAGTATTAGTCCTTGGGAATCATCATCCCGAATAATGTGGTAAACCCATGCAAGCCCAACAACAAACCATCCCATTGGCCAACCATCTGGGGATCATTTTACATCATCCCAGTCATAGGGGTAAAGCAATAGTAAACCATCCCAAAAATGTACTGTGAATGGGTGGTTTAAACCATCAAAATATGGGTGGTTTATAAATGCTTTACTGACATCTAGGATGAAAAACCTCCCAGATCGAAACATGTCTCGACCACCAACTATGCCCACCCCTCAACTGCACACACAGTGGCAAGGTATGCATTGTGGCAAGCAACGAGCCTAGCGACAAGGCCGCAACTGATGATTCACCAGTGGATGATGGGCCCGGGGTGGCCTATTTTCAGAGAAACCAAAAAAAAAACATTCATTGGATTTCATTAGATTTCATTGGAACTGAACCTTGGGGTGCTACTAGGTTTACACCATGCCACTATGCCATTTGTACTGATACTTTGCTCTCCAAACTGCCCATTTGCTCTGCATCATATGTGCATGGAGTCGTTCCAAAAAACGGCCATGGGTCAAAATTGGATGGTCGAACTTGGATGCCCCAACAAACGAATGGTTTAAGAACTGTCAGAGCCTGCGAGTTGCCATCTCAGCATTCTCAACCAATGAATCTTTGCAGCCCAGCTATATTCCAACTGTTGGAGCTGCTGCTTGTTTACTGGGCGCTGTCCTGTTGGTTACTTTGATTCACCGCATTGTTGCTTAAATCATTTCAATATATTTATTTAAATCCCGAGATTTCTTGGTACCTACCTTTGTTGGTTTAACCGGTTTAACATGGTTTAACCCCCCAACTCGTGTTTTTCATGTTTTTCCTAACCCATCCCCGGTGCCCTTTCCGAAACCCCCCGGCCTGCACGAAGTTTCAGGAAATCCTCCAGGATTCCCTCATCCTTGGCCTGCGACAAATGCTCGGTGCCTCGGATCTGTCGGCGTCTCAGCCAGGGCGCCATGAGGATATGGGGAAACCTGCATTGTCATGTCAATCGGCTGCCTTTTACTCCACCACCAAAGTTTGTCAGAGCTATGGCTTTGCCATAATCAAGATAGTGCACAAAATTTTGCACTCAAATTGTCATCACAAAAACACTCATGGTCAGCAGGTTACTTTTCTGTTGCTACATTCCTTGACCGTCATCAAGGATGACCCACCCTAGCCTTCACTGGGGAGAGGTCTCACCAGAAAGCGAAAGCACCCCTGCTGCCGTGAGGAACCAAAACTCAGAAGTCAGAGACCAGCTGGTTCTGTGAAGTGGCCTTATGACATGCCAACTGATAAATCATGAGCACATGTCAATCGGCTGCCTTTCGCGCCACCACCAGAGTTTGTCAGAGTTATGGCTTTGCCATAATCAAGACAGTGCACAAAATTTTGCACTCAAATTGTCATCACAGAAACACTCAAGGTCAGCAGGCTACTTTTCTGTTGCTACATTCCTTGACCGTCATCAGGGATGACCCACCTTAGCCTTCACTGGGGAGAGGTCTCACCAAAAAAGCGAAAGCACCCCTGCTGCCGTGAGATGCTATGAAGAAAACGCTTGCTCCACCTTCCATGGACCCCAAACTGGCCCAAGGAGCCGCCAGGAATTTCTTCAACTACGACATGTACGACCGTTGGTCATCAGTAAGTTGCAAATGACTCACAGTAGCGGCCGCATCTTGCAGGTAAATCCGTGCAGTGGAACTGGAACCCCAGCGCGTGCGCTCAAGGCTCTGCGACGACAAGAAGTGCAAAGTTGCACCACCTCGACGAAAACTATACATTGAAAAATGCCCTGGAATTCCCAGGTGATCCAAAAGCACAAAGAACAGCCTGCGCAGTTTCTCCGGCTTATCATTGCAGAGGAGGTCATGGTCATGTTTGCCTGCCAACGCCTGTGCGAGCCACACATTTGCAATAGTGCTTTCACAAACCATCATTTCTTCTGCGTTCAGTTTTCTCAGAAAGAACGGCCGAACCACCGGCCCATGTGAAGTGCTTTTTTCTCAATTCACCAGGGCGTAAGAAAGTGTCAAAACAGAGAAGGAAGGAAGCAGCAGCATCAACGTACCCCAGCCGCACACAGGCTCCGCTGATGGCCAACATCATCAGGGGGCTGATTGGCAGAACTCGAATGGGAGGCTCAACTTTCTGCCAGGATCGAAGCAAGCGCCAGCTGTGTCTCAACTTCCCAGCCACTTTTGGGAGAAAATGTTGTAATGCTGCCAAGCCATCAGAAGCTCCTTCTGCAAAGGTATGTTCCAACCATTGTCCAGTAGCCACGTCCATATCATCCCACGTACGTGGCTGAGCTTGGGATTCACGCCAAAAGGAAAGGATCCGAACGGCGGCCTTGTGGTAGCGCGCACTCAACCCTGGAGTGACCAAATTGTCAGTTAAGCTGACCCCTTTACGTTTCTTTTTGCGCTCCTGTCTGCGAGCTTCAACTTGCCGTTGGGTTTGGCAGCCCATCTACTGGGTAAGTCACTGGGGTTATCGTGGGTAGCCACGTACCCGACTAACAATTGCAGCCCCCTTGCAACTCACGGGGATGTGAGCTTGTTGATGGATTTTCTGCGCCGAAAGGAACTGCTGCGGCCTTGAGCAATCACTGATGCAACAACTTGATTATCCACAAGATGAAGGATCCTGTGTTGAAACCCCGAAGCTTTCTCAACCTCCATCGCATCCCATTTACAACTGCTTGCATTTCCAACACATTTATGTGGGCTGGAAATTTCCAGCCATACCCATGAACCACCCGCCAGTTAAACAGGTGGGCTCTGATACCTGAACGTGGCCATGCTTTAGCACCGAATGGGATGCCCAGATCGAGCTTGACGTCACTTCCAGCCCTATCACCAACCCGCAAAAACTCATGAACTAACATCCGGGCCCTTTCATCATGGTGTGCCCAACCTGCTGGTGCTGCTTGACACCTAGAGAGCATGCGGCATGCTGGCAAGACACCATGGTTGATGCCCAGGAGAACGATGAGAGAGCAGCTCGTCGAGGAGAAAGGTCATTGCATAAACATTGAATGAGTTCCCAATCATTGAAGTGCCTAGGTTGAAGACCGCATCCATGGTGAGCTTGGGATTTTGGCCATTAGACATGTAGCCCAAGGGGAAGCCCATGACTTTCTCGCGCTCGATAAAGGAAGGTAACCGCCAAGTGCCGTCAGGGCGAGATAGCAAGTGTTGCTGTTCATACTGGTATCCTTGAAACCTATGGTTGTCAGCTGACCAACACTCAATGGCTTCACGAGTTGCAGTCGCTAAACCCGCTGGTTGTTTTGGGGGAAACTTCCCAGGGAGAGCCCTGGCTGGAGCAGGTAATGGACCTGATCCCAGCCTCTTACACCCTTTGTCTACCCACCAGTTGTCCTGGGGCAACCCCGCCGGAATGACCCACTCTCGGTATCCGTCGTGCTGCAGTAGAGTTTCTCCTTGTCTGGCTTCAATAGGCCAATCAACCCAAAACGGCCTAGGCCTGCGGCACCCACTGAAGTGGCAGGTATCCAGGAGCACAGGCTCAACTCCCAATTGCGCGCTGAACTCTTCTCTGTTCGACTTGGTCATGGAGAACACATTTTCAACAAACGTATGGACAGGGCACTTGAACACCTCACGCAGGTCATTGAAAATGCTTGGCTTTTCGAAAAAACAAGCGGCTACGAGGACCCCAGAGACCTTCCCTATCTGCCAACAGGGCTGAAAGATCCTGGCATGGGCTCCCGCCTCCCACCTGAATCAAACCCACATCGGTCCCAATACATTTAGCTAATGCTTCCAGTGTCTCTCTACTGATTTGGGTAAGCCCAATTCCATGACTCCGGGCCATCGACGCCTCACAAGCTTCTTACACTCTCTGTCGGCTTCGCTGGAAGGCCACAATCCGGCCTTGCAGGCAGCTAAAAGTGCACATTAATGCAGAGATGCCATCAAAGAGTGATATGACTGCGATTCGAATCCCCTTCTTTGTAGATGACCTCATGGCCCCCTGAGGCATGAAGGAGGTGTATCGATCTTCCTGGTATTGTTCACCTTCTGTTGTTAACCCGCCTGAGCTGTAAAGCCCGCCTCCAGCCTCGCTGGCATCAGAGCAGGTCACCACGTTGCTGACTGAGCAAGGGGAGAAGTGCCACAGCTCGCAGTAGTTCCTGAGTGCAAACTGAGAGAGAGGTCTCCTTGTATGGACGTGCCCCTTGGGCCAAGCGGAACCCAAAAGGGTCATGAGGGAGCGTCTGAACTCGAAGCATCTGACCAGCCTACCCAATACCATCAGCAGAGTTTTTGTGGGGGCAAGATGACGGCCTAATAACCAACGAGTAAAATAGGACACCTCAATCTTCTTCGCCATCGGAGCACTGACCGTCCCTTTTACTCTATCAATCTCTGCCCCCATCCGCACTTCTATTGGTTCTCAGACATGAGCCTTCTCCTCTGAAATACCTACCCCCCATCGAGCATATGACTCTCTCTGTTGTTTGTGGGTTGCGCTGGAAAAGGCTGACTGCCTGAATCAACCCCATAGGGATGACTCGCGACGCCACGTACCCAAAGACATTGACAGAGCCCACAAGGTGTCCTGGCACAGGCCAGGCAAAGCACATGAAGGGGGGCCAGGACTGTGGAAGCTCCCATGCATAAAAGGCTCCTTTTTGATCATCACTCCATAAACTGACTTCCTTTTCTTTTAGGACGAGTTGGGACCATGCAGTTGAACTACTCAATGTATTCAAATCCCCCTGCGTTAACCGCTGGAATGCACGACACTGGCACTCGACACTGGCCAACACCAGCCCTGCCACGTTTCTCAACCGCAAATGCTCCATTAAGAACAGGACAGCCGTTGGCATGGAAAACATCCGAGAGCGCAATGGGTGCAATAATCCCTCTGTAAAAGAGCTCCGCACAAACCCGGTACCGTTCAGTCCTTGTTGCATTTATCCTAGCCCTGGGGTTCACCTGCGGCCAGTCCGACACGGGTTTCAACGTAAGCCTGGGATCCATGACCCAGTCCTTGATAAACCGTGCTGCAGCCCAGGAAGCAGCTCTTCTAACCTGAGGGGAAGGGCGTGACAAACCTCTTCCCCTGCATAGTCCACAGTTCGACTCTTGACTAGCTCTGAAAAATTGGGCATCACGAACTTCTCAGTGGGTTTCATGCAGAAATCTAGCACCCAGGAGTCAATAACCTTCATTGCGGCCTCTTGAGTCTCTGAACACCTCCTATGCGGGAACTTGTGGAACCCCGAATCTCCATACAATCCGTTCAACATAAGGACACTTAAGCAACGCCACACTTGACATGTCCCTTCGAAGTGCAGCCGCTTCCACTGCTGCCTTCCCCTCTTTTTGCCTCGCGAGGTCTGCGTCAGCTCTAGCAGCCCAATTGGACTTGCTTGCATCATTCGAAACAACTGTAAAGCAGCTCCTACTGGGGCCAAGGGAATTGGCAACACGCCCCTAACCCGAGCAGGCGAAGTGGAGTTGCAGTTGAATTGATCAAACACCCAACTAGTCATTTTGAGCTCATCGCGTGGGCTGACCAGCAGGAGCTGCAACAGAGTGACACCTAATTGCAACACGGAGGGTTCCAGTCTGGCCGCATTACCACAAAGTTTCCTAAACGGAACAGATGAGAGGGTTTTAAATTGCAACGACACAAAAAACTCACATTCCATCTCAAAAGCTGAAACCTCATGCCCAGCCCAAAAACCGGGAGCCTCAGTTGGTGACCCGAACATCTATCCAGATTCCCCAGCATGTCATCGCTGGGCTGGATCTCCCGCTCAACAGCCTTCACTGTTCCTGCGGGTACATTAGAAATGCCACGCTTTACACCAGGCACGTTCCACCTGGCCACGCAGCTTGCCGATCCCCCTACCGCCACAGAGGAGTCATGAGGTTCCCCTGCCAACACAGGAGTGCTGCCACTCACAGCCCTCACAACCCCTGATGCCATTGCCAGGGTTGTCACTTCCTTTCGGCCGCCTTTGCCTTCTCTCCTTTCTCTTGTGTGCAAACACCCGGTTCTTCCACTGAACTCAAACGCGGCACGGCTTCCCGGGCATCTTTCATCCTGATCCAATGGGGATGCTGATCCTCTGCATCTGCTCTGATCTCGTTCTCCAAGGGGTTGGCAAACTTCACCTTCCGATTCAGGGGGCTGCGACTTCGGCTTGGTGAATTCCTTTCCTTTCTAGGGTGAAGACGGTTCCCTTGTCCTCCCGCCGAGTCTCTAGCCCACGGCGACTTTGGCCAATAGTTCATCACTCTTGGCCTTCTTCACTGCTAAGTGTCTGGCATAGTCAGTCTCCTCCATGCTCGATGCCGTGGGGTAAAGGCCCATAGGAATCAACTCCAGCTAGCTCGAGGCAGCTGGGGACTGGTCTCGGATCCCCATCAGGTCCACCAGGGGCAAGGCACTTGACAACAGGTACCGCACAGCTGCCGGCTGTAGCACATCATCTGCTGATCCACTTCCAGACCCCTTGGAATCCCCAAAGAGCGTACCTAGGTGCTCATGCATCAATGACTCATCAAGAGCACTCCAAGTTTATCAGCAGACAACTTTTTCAGCTTCCTGTGCCGGCTCAGCAGATCCCCATCTTTGCCTCCACGCAAGTACTCCTCCTCATCGCCCTCGCTGAGTCCACTCGAGCTGGAGTCCTTGTCACGTCTCTTTTGAGTGAAAACTTTCAAGGCTTTGTGCACCTTGTCGCGCTCACCCTTGCTGAACTCTGGTTGCTAGCACAGCACTAGCACCACCTCGGCTTTCATCCTTCCTCTTCCGCTCATCCAAGGACTTACGCAACTCATCAAGCCTCCTATCGACTTTCTCCTTCTCTGGATCCAGGTCATCCTCCTCCAACATTGCATCTAGGGGCGTCTCCCTGTGCAAGTTCACAGCCTGTGAGATTCGCCACTGCACGCTCCGGCCTCATCCTCCTCAAGGGCGGTGACCTGTCCCCTTCTCGAGAACGCCTCTCACGGTGGCTTCGCCTCACATTCGATCGACCAACATCTCGGTCTTCTTCCTCAGACTCCTGGCTTTCAGAGGCATGATCACAAGAGCGCCCCTGGCCGCCACCAGCATTTGGCAGCCGTATGAGGGCTGGGCCTCATCTTGAGCGTCCTCCAATGGCTGGGGCTTCTTCCTCCGACAGCTACCTGGCACGTCCTCATCAAGACGCTTCACTTTCCATTGACTGACCAACTTCTGATGCAGAGATGAGGGCAACCTTCTGAATGTGCACCGTTGGCCCTGCACCTACCTTTCACTTGCAGGAAGAAAGGGCGCTCCTGCAGACATGGTGGAACTTCACTCCACTGCCTTCAGTCTCCACCCAGTGCTGGTAGTAGGCGTCCGTCACAGCTATGTATTCAAGCTTGAGGAAAGCTCCGGGAAAGCTCCGGGAAAGCTCCGTCTGAATCGGCGTGATACCTCTGCAGGACACATCCAGCTGCTAGTCCTTGAGGTGCTCCTCTGTCATCTAAGCACTTAAAGAGAAGATATGAGGACCCTGCATTCCACAAGGCCTCAAATCTTTCAAGAGAGCACTTGGAGGCCACCAGGCCAATCCCTGCAGTCATCACTGCAGGGGCTCCCAGGAAGAGACCCTTCCTTGAACCAAAACTTGAGCCAAAATGGCTACGGAACTCAGAAGTCAGAGAGGGGCTGGTTCTGTGAAGTGGCCTTATGACATGCCAACTGATAAATCATAAACCCAAAATGGTTGGTTTTGTAGTGGAAAATCCATAAATGGATGAGAACTGGGGGTACCCCCATGGATTGGAAACCTCCATGTCACCCCCAAGTCCGATGGCAAAATATGGTAGAGTACCTTCATTGATCCTGGATTTCCCACTAGACTCTACCTAAAAACACGAAAGGTCCAAAACGGCGCCGCAACTCAAGGCGGAAAGGCACACACACAGAGCAATCATAACTTTTTTTTGATGTAGTGTAGTGATAACATGTGATAACAACAGCAGAAATATATAGAAATATGATGGTAAGCCTTTATATAATATTATATCAAATCATCCCCAGTAGAGATGAAAAACAACACACTGAAGCAACCGGCCATCCCCTACGATATGCAGCCCAAGGTACAAATGTCTGTGAAAATCAAGCCTAGGCGTCATGCGCCACGCCGAAATGAGGTGACTATCCGTGGACACCCCGAAATGGCAATTGTCAAAAATATGGAGAACATAATATCAAGCCATATCAAGCCATAATGAGACAACCCCAACTTCAATCCCAACAAGCTGCAGTTCCTACTGAGTAGCGAGAGCTCTCTTAATGCTCTGACCAAAACACCAGCCTTGATGTATCACAGTCCACTCAGAATCATGGCTAATCTTAGATACCCAGCAATAAATTTGGTTTATCTGATCCTTGCCAACGAAACCTTCCCCAAAAATTGTGGCGTGAAATTGACCAACAGCACGCCCCAGTTACCCAGTTTCTCTGCTCGTTCCTGGTTCCACCAAGAGGCCAAAAAGAAAGATGATCAACCCTAACAGCACAGCAGACCATGCCATTGCTCGTAAGGTTCTGCCAATACCTCGGGAATCAGGTTAGATAGGTTAGATTTCACGTGTGCTTGGGCTGATGCATCCTTGTGCTTGGAAAATTCAGGAGCCGATAATGTAGAGTTTCGGTAGGGTGGGAGTCTGGTAGCTTGGAGAGTGTTGAATGTGACACAGGAAAGCATAGGCCCCTCGCAGAAAAAAAAACATGTCGTGACCTGATCTTTCCAGTGACTGCCATGTCTTCCCTGGCCAAACTTCCACAGCATGGCCATCTCCAAAACAATAAAATCATGGTCGACTCTCTTGCAGTTGAAATGACCAAAGACGTAGGGAAGTACCGTGAAACCAAACTCAAACACGAAAAAAAAACTAAAAAATCCGACTGCAGGATATGGGGATGGGTCAAAACCTTGGTACCTAGTGAACCCCAAAATAGCTGGTAAATGGATGTTCATCCCACTAAAAATGTATCTATAGGTATTGATCCATACCCATATCAGAGTTTTTCAGCGCAACATTCACAGCCATCCCAGATCATCCCAGCCATGTTATCTCGCCATGTCGCATAAGAGCAACGTCCGCAGAGAACCTGAAATGGGGGTTGAGGCTTGGTTGAAAAACGCTTTTCAGCGGGGCATATAGGTTGGTTGACTCAAAATTATTGACTGATAATCAATATAAGCGGATACGGTAGCAACCAGATTTGGGAAAGTCATCAATCGATATTGAACGTATGGGATGTGGTTGAAAGCTGGTTGGATCCCAGTCGATGATGTGCGTCAACCAAAAGTGAGAGTAAAATTGACAAAAATGGAGCATATTCGCTTTACCCTCTAGTAAACTAAGGTAACTATGGAAAATCACCATTTTTAATGGGTAAATCCACTATAAATGGCCATTTTCAATAGCTATGTTAGCTTACCAGAGGGTAAATGGAGAAGCAAACACTCACCTGGATCATTGCTAAAAACGCTGCATTTGCAAAACACCAGCTATTTGGGGCACCTGCTATTGATTTCAAACTTACCAGGTAGTAACTGGTTGCTACTATGAAGTCAAAGACACCCATAATTAATCACCCCAATCGGGGGGTCACCACGAACTATAGTCGCTCACTTAAATCTGTGGTCCACGGTGATGAGGATACAAGGTGCCACATCTAGGAAGACACCAAAAGGACCAAGGTGCCTGAATTGGGGTTCAAGGTGTTCCACGTGATCAGCTAAGTTTACGCATGCAAATACATTGAGTATGCGTGTGTGTGTGTGTGTTTGCGTACTTCTGTAAATCAATGTGTATCTGTGTATATTGCATTGTTGTGTATGGGCCTATGCATACATTTGTATATAGATTGATGCATGTATACAAATGATGTTTGACGTGTATATTCATGTATGTTAATATGTGTGCATTGATGTTTGTACGCGTGTGATCGCATATATATATATATATATATATATACATATGTGAATTTATTTTGATGTCTTCACATGTATATTGACCCACATATATATATAATGTTCAAAGGTTTGGATACCCAAAAATAGCCATTGGAATATGGAATACTCTACTTTCACACAAACCCATATACACATATGTATATATATATATATATATAAATCTATTATATATATATATATGTGTGTATACTGTATACATAATACATACATCTCCATATGTATCTTTTTTATAGGAACAAGTCATGTCAGAATGGCCCAGGCACGGACAAAGCGCACCAGGCGCACGATACGAAAGGCCCGGGTGATCTTGGCGATGCGAAGAATTCCTTGGTGCTGCCGTAGTGGGAGGTTCTACTAACCAAGCCATATATACTGGGGATGTTGTGACCCATATGTTATAATCCATATGAAATTTCTATTAATGAGGATTATTACTGCAACCCATAGTAGGAATATTTGCTAACCGACCAGTATATATGAAAATAAGTTGATGCGTTCAGTGTTCAAAACCCTGGTTGGCTGATGATTTTAGTTCGGGGATTATGGAATAGTAACCTTTGAATATTGGGGAATGTCACATTGAATTAGGGGAATCCCTTTCTCAACCAAGCAGGATCCAAAAGGGACGACCCAGGGTTTCTGTTTATTGTTGAAAAACTTATGATCATATCCTTGGGGTTTATGGGATGTTTTCATGGATTTCAACGGATAATTTCATCACTGAACATATTGAAGAAAATGGAGATGTTACATAACGGAGTATAACATTGTTTCATCATGAAAATCGGAAAGCAATTCGGGAAATGGGGCAAGTCATTGGGTGCCCCCGTTTAAAAAAGGGCTAGTCCATCTTGTGTAATTACCGGCTAGTAATTGACCCTTTGAAAAATATGAAAGTCAGTTGGGATGGTTATTCCCAATATATGGAAAAACAAAAAATGTTCCAAACCACCAACCAGTTGAGGTATATAATGTTGGTTTTCGGCTAGTAATTGAGAATCCTTTCCCAGGGGGGGTCATACCATCATTTTTGTACGCCCAAAGATGAAAACTGCGACTAAACATTGGTGCCCAGTCTCGCACTGGTGCCCCTGCAAGATATGTATGATAATTGATATATATTATCACATCCCCTTAATATGAAGTAACACCGCAATTGTATGGTCCCCTATGAATGTGCAAATGTAACCTACCTTTTTGCCATAGTTTCCCCATATCGATCACAAAATGTCCCGTCGAACTTGGTAACACCCAGTGGATTCCCAGTCATACCAAGGTGCGGAGCAGTCGCATGTTTGTGAGCACCTGAGTTGCCCAATGCTGACATTGGACGCAAGTCGGAAACGCTGACCAACTACTGGTGGTTGAGCACCTTTAAAGGAGGCCCCAAAACAAATAGGGGCCCCCAAGCACTCGATGGGATATCATCCAAGCCATCCCTCCCGCCCAGCTCTTGGATCCTGAAATCCACGCCCGTCGAGCCAAGTCGATCGGTGACGAGCCGGATGAGCCATAAAAGAATTCTGGTTGGTGGTTTCAACCCTCTGAAAAATATGAAAGTCAGTTGGGATGATGAAATTCCCAATATATGGAAAGTCATAAAATTCCATGGTTCCAAACCACCAACCAGAGTAATTATTAACCATTAATATCCCATTATTAACCACTATTCACCATTGATTCACCATTGATTCACTATCAATTTACATTGAAGTTTCATTGCTCGTATTCCCATCATAGCCCATTTTTAGCGATGAAATCGCCACAATGCGGCAGCCTACTCCCTTGTGCCTACTCAGCTCCTAGTCACCACACCCCCTGTGGCAGCGGAAATTTCATGAGTAAACTATGTACAGTACATTACACTACCCATCACTACCCTAATCAAACATAGCAGCGGAAATCCCCGAACCAAATGGAGGTTTAGTTCGCTGGGAAAATCATCTGGAAATGTGGTGGATTTTCTAGCAAGCCATGAAGCTGATTACAATGATTAATCATGATTAGCCATTTTTCTTCAGCATTATATATTAAGATATATGAAGTATGATTCGCCATCATGAAGCACTATCAACCACCAGGTAAGTCAAGTCACCATTGAAGAACCCTTTTTTCATTTCTCAATGGATTGGTTTAAGGGAAAATCTACAGGAAACCATGGTTTTTACCATCAAATATAGGGGTTTCCTGTAAATTTTCCCATCATCCAATTCTATGAATTTCTGATTGAACCATAAACTGGGCCCCACGAAAACCCGCTCCCAGCTGGCCCAAGTGGCATTTGCTTGCCCCTCCTCGTCGTTCGACACCACCACCTATGGCATCGCTAGTCAAATGGCCAATCCTCAAACGTGGGATAGAAATATTGACCAAAAGTCATGGCTATGTTTGGGATTGAATGGGATCTACTGGTGGTTTAATGGGATTTAATGGGGTTTACTGCTGGTTTAATGGGATTTAATGGGGTTTAATGGTGGTTTAATGGGATTTAATGGGGTTTAATGGTGGTTTAATGGGATTTAATGGGGTTTAATGGTGGTTTAATGGGGTTTAATGGTGTTTAATGGGATTTATCAAATTTACCCAAGCATTTCAGCCACCCCCGTGCCATTCTGGTGCCTCGATGATGAACTCAAAGAGACTGGTTGCCACGATGATCGTGTCCTGTTCTCGAAGATGGGTTCACTTTTGGTGGAGCAATGAATAGTGAATACCCTCTGGTTATGACTAACATAGCTATGGAAAGATCCACCATGCTATTAATGGGAAAATCCACTATTTCTATGGCCATTTTCAATAGCTATTTTGACATAACCAGAGGGTAGTCACTCGAAGTGGTGGAAATCAATGGTTCGTTCTTGGGAATTTTCATGTGAGATATGAGATATATTGAGATATCACTTACCCTCTGGTAAACTAACATAGCTATGGAAAATCACCATTTTTAATGGGAAAATCCACTATTAATGGCAATTTTCAATAGCTACGTTAAATTACCAGAGGGTATATTCAATGGGAGATCTTCAGGATCCTAAAATGGAGCTACGGTGAGGTACGGTGAGGTACCATATTTTTGGCCATATGAATTGTGGGGGTATTCCCTGAAATTTAGGCCTGAAAAATAGGCCTTCTATATGGTAGGTGCCTCCAATTTAGGTTCCTAAAAATGGCCATTGAAGCAAGTAGACCATAGTAGACCCCTCTACCAGGGGGAACATCATACGATGGTTGCGAAATCCTAAAAACCAGTTGGTAGATGGTTGGAAACACCCCCAAAATAATCCCACTAATTATTTATATTCATCGTGTACATAGGAATCCCAATAGTTACCAACTGGTACAGGATATTTTGTCCATCCACAGTCGTACCATCCTAGGAGATTGACACTTATACGCTATGTGGCTGAAAACACGGCTGATTTATGGCCGGTATCACCTTCACCTTGAACAAAGCCCGAGGGACCCGCCAAATACCTACAAAAAATAGTGAAAAGTAGTAAAATGATCAGAATAATGGGGAAAAAAACACATTCTTGATGGCTACTTACTTGGAGAGTATAGATCAAAAATACATCTCAATGAATTCCTTTTTTTCTGCACATGGCCTCCTTGCCCCAGCCCACATTCCCTTGTCAGGTCTCCAGCAGCATCCAGCCCCAGTCATCACCGCAGAAGATCCAAATGCCCCGCGCGATAAATCGCAGTATGAGTTCCATCGTGAAGAGCATCGTGAATCCAGAGGCGATCCTCATCAGATTCGGGGCTGTCGAAAAAAACATAGGATCCCCAGTCGTCACCATTAAGTGTTGGTGGTATACCTACCCCTCTCAAAAATATGAGTCAGTTGGGAAGGATTATCCCATATATGAAATGGAAAATAAATAAATAAAAACACCAACCAGCCATAGTGTTGTTTCAATACTAAGTCATGGTCTCTCTATAATTTTGGATGATTTGGGGGGACCCTCAGTTGAGATGAAAAGATGTGTAGATGAATGTCTGAAGTGAGACTCCTGAAACTGCTATAAAATGTGTGGGCCACCTTTTGAATTCAAGCATGGTTTCAAATTCAGTGTATCTTAATCACTAAAAAAAGGGGAAATCATCCTAAAAAAATTGGATCTGAACAATCAGAATGGAACGTCGGGATAAGTGGAAGGGATATCGTCCTGGTAAAACAAGGCTTAGGGCTGTGATTGTCATCACAGCACAACTGTTCAGGGGATCTTATCACATTATCATTTCATGGAGATGCACTCACTTTGTCCATGCATAGCTATACCACCATCTTGGGTACAATGCAAACAAACCTGTCATGACAGTCAACCACCAAAGTAGTGGGGCACATGAAGGTTTGGGCAAAACCACAAACCACATCTACAGTATCTTGACTATCTGGCTGATGAGATACTGGATTGCCAGAAGTAAATCCATGCAAACAAAATGCTTGTGTTTTTGGTGAGGAATAAACCCATGGCTGTAGAAAAAAAACGCGAGACCGCAACAATCTGTTTGGCATCATGATTCCCCTTTGAATTGATGGAAGAAGTTCACAATCAACACGAAACCAGTTGATTGTTGATTACTCTTGTTGATGATCTTTATCACTCAATTAACAATGTTGGATTATTAATGATCACTCAATTATCCATGTTATTGGTGGATCTTTATCACTCAGCCTTTACCCCACAATTAACACATGGAAGATCCACCACCCATTGTTCATCATGTCCTTTCGGAAATCCATAGATGTTCGTTCACCGAACGCTTCTCTCCATCTTTTGGTATCACGCAAAAATATCATGTTGTCAAATCTTTCTCCAAAAAAAACACAAAGAAAAATCCCACGCGATAATCTCCAGCTGAAAAAATCCAAAGATCATGAAGAGAAAAAGTGGCATGTCACCTCCGGGATTCTGTGAAGCCCATTCCACCTGCGACGAAAATCTGGGACAGCGATCATTTCGATGAGTGAAGTTCTTCTATAGATTTTTTCAGCAATTTCTAAATCAAAGGGATTCAAGAAAATCTGGACCATCTGGTTATTTTCCATTCACACTTTGCCATGGAAAATCAACACCGTGCGGTGCGTTTTTAAGAACGGTGTTTACCATCCATAAATGGCCATGGTCGGTTCACATTGGACCTTCCATCGGCCATCAACGGCTTGCTGGTTGACCTACCCTACCCGAAAAATGATGGACACCATTGGAGAAGTCGTCAGGGGATGATTTTCCATTCCATGGATCCAGTCACCGTCAATCAGCATCAAAATCCAACAGCCTGAAGAGGATCCAACAAAAACCCAAGAGGATCGATCACAAATAAACTAAGTTTTTTTTCGTAGAAAACGATCCAAGTCTATTGATGATGAAGATGTTTGTTTTGCAAACAAACAAAGCAGATATGATTAGAACATCAAAATCTATGTTCTAGTAGAACGTTCTACAGTATCTGAATCATGAAAGTCTTGAGAAAAGAAGAAAGCTTTCAGCTTAAAGAAAACAATTAAGAATGTCATTCCCTGAATTTATCAGAAATCATTAACGACTGGCCTGCACAGCGATGAAAATGCTGTTGGTCACCTAGATCGCACGGATCTGTTGGAGGGGAGTCCGACTCGTCCGACTGGTCCGACATAGAAATATAACATAATATAACCATCCAAGAGACCAGGTATAACTGTATAACCATAGAAAAATGATGTATAATACACTATAGGTACCATCCAAGAGAATAGGTGCACAAAAAAAAATGGTTATAAATTATAAACGATAAATGGTGTATAATAATCCGTTGGATATAATAATCTTAATGTAGACCCATTTCTATGAGAATATTGAATATAATGGTATAGACATCTGAAATGTGAGATTGAAAAACCCCAAAGACCGGGATTAAGACCCGACCGGGATTTTTCAACATCCTGTTGGAAAATGAACCAGTCCATCCTTCGCAAGGAAAATAGAGATTCAATGGGAAATCCAGGATCCTAAAACGGAGGTACGTTAGTACCATATAAGGTACGTTAGTACCATATGTTTGGCCATATTTTGTGGGGATATTCCCTGAAATTTAGGCCTGATTTTTCGGCCAAAAATATATGGAATCGGTACCTCCGTCCTCAATCGCTTCCCAACCCCCCAAAGATAGAAAAATGACGGCTGATCAGCGAAAAACTAACCAATGGGGTGACAGCGACATGGGGTGAAAGTGACATCCTGAAATGGGGATGTATAACATTGTATAACCAATATCATATGAAATACGTTGAAATACCCTAAATGGTATTTCAACTATAGATGAATGGGTACAGATCTAAACCAGCGTTTCGATTGGGGGAATTTCATATTTAGGCTGGAACATAGTACTCTAGGGCTTCAGGGGCGCTTCCCGCCACTGGTTGGTTCACAGGACTACCGATAATTACAACAATCTCAATGGCGTCAAAATGCAAAAAAAAAAAAAAACGCCCGAGAGATTTCTATCCAAATGGGCAGGCAAATTTAGGGGACTCAAGTAGCCAGGCTTCTCCACCGCTAACTACGGCTGCAATTGCTGATCTCCCCCTTTTGTTGGTTTGAACACACTATGTTCATCCATTTTCAAGCAAGCAGAGTTAAGTCCAACTGCCCGCAACACATCTCTCTTGTTTCCCCCAGAAATGTCCAGCTTCCCTTCACATCATTCACGCGAAATTTTGTCCAAACATCCAACCGATGTAACCGCTAAATCAATGCACAAAATATGTTTGCTCGATGCTTAAGTCAGTAACACCAAATTATTGCTTGACTCTAAGATACCAAGTCCCCAGTAACCACAATCCCCATCACTACCATCCCCATCGCTGAAAAAACTATTGGTAATGATAGAGAAGATACAAAATACTATCACTAATACCAAAAATAGTAAGAATAAAAACCAATCATTCCCATAATGATATCCAGAAATCTCCACTAATGATATCATTATATCCCCTTTTTGACCAAATTGCGTCCGACAAAGTTTTGTCCACGGCACGATGATGCTGGCGAAGAAGGCTTCGAAGAACCAGCCTGCCACGAAGTCCTTGATCTTTCTCTGCACGAAGCGCAGCCAAGACTCCTGAGACGCACGGAAGCGTTGGCTGCTCACGGTGAGGAAGGCTTGGGAAGGGATGGGGAGATTTGCTTCGCAAAACTTGGGGGTGTATCAGTTCTATATATATATACATATATATATACAGTATATACATTTATATATATATACATATATATATATGTATACACTTCTATATATATATATATATTGCTCTGTGTTTCTGGATATTGGAGGATGGGTCTGTGCTTTTGGCAAGACTTGGGATTTTGACATTAATCAGAAGATGGATGGAAAAACAAACATATAACGTTACAATATAATGTATGTATGTATATGTATATAATATAGATAATATATATATAATATATAATCACCATTAATTGGTTGGACATTATCATTTCTTCAACCCGAAAAAAAAAAAAAACACAACGGAACAAGAGGGCTTTTTTTTTGACAACTCCATGATGAGTTCATCCACATTGCACCGAAAATCACCCTCGCCACGGTGAGTTGATGAATTTCTGGGTAAATTAGAATAATCCAGTAGTTCTGGATGATGTGAACGATGATCTTTCAATATTTCCTACTACATGTACCTACAATATATATATATATAGTCTTATATATATATGGGTAAATTATAATAATTCACTAAGCTGAAATAAGGCCATTTGGGGATTCCCCTTACTAACCATGATTCCCATTGAGGGAGAACAGTGAGGTCGTTATAATTTACCCAGATGAATTGATAAGGTTTATGAAAAATCCCGAAAATGCTAAAAGTGCCTAGATATGCGCAGCTACCATCCAACTCAATCCGGATGTTGCCAACTTCCTTGTTTCTGTTCATTCTGATTGGGCTAAACTCCAACTTTTGTTGACCCAACCCCATTCTGGGCGGTTGTTTATGGCTAAACTTCCCATTTTCGTTGGTTGGAAGCTGCATGGTGGACGACGTCGACTCCGTCCTCTGGCTGCTTGTCATATTCGGCCAGGCAGCCCTGGCAATGGCATAGTCTGGCATAGTCTGGCTATGTGAAAATTGATGAAAAATTGGGTACATCTCATGATTTTGTGAAAAATCTTGGCAACAATAGTAATGTACCCAATTTATATGGCGACAGAACTAGTTTTGACTCTATTTCAAGGCGGAGATTCTCAGGTATGTAATCATCCTGAAAAACATTCCCATTTTGGTGCGGTATACAATGTCTCGGGTTTAACCGACAATTATCAGATAGATGTGTATATATATATATATACATATTTATATATATATACATGTATATATATATATGTATATATGTATATATATATATATGTATATATATATATATATATGTATATATATATGTATATATATATATATATGTATATATATATGGATGGGTATATAATAGGAATC
>Ga0126342_10005179_pt1 | contig 22637 bp, 23 predicted proteins | sample Cyp1metagenome_FD_92528 | JGI IMG/M metagenome (GOLD analysis project Ga0126342, IMG submission 92528) | Coral microbial communities from Lord Howe Island, Old Settlement Bay, Australia - Cyphastrea 1 metagenome | ecosystem: Host-associated > Invertebrates > Cnidaria > Coral ...
TACAAGACTGTTCAAATAAACTATTGCAGAAAGGTATTGTGCGTGACTGCATAACCATGTGTATTGACATCTGTACCATTAACATACGTGTGAGCATTCGGGTTCGTGGGCTTCATCTTGTTTGTTGCTTAGCAGAAAAGACAGTGCCACACAGTCGCCGCCTTAGGAGCGATGCGACCCTATTTGATGCTGGATGGAACGCAATGCTCTTCCCAGTTTCCATCTCCGCAGCTGGCATTGTCATTTGTGTCCTGTGTGGCTTCTACGCGACTTGACAGCAGACCTTTTTGCGTCGATTGCCAGACCTGGTAGCTGCCCTTGCATGCCTTTGCTTCAAGTGAATTCAACTGTGGGATTTGAGATTCTGTCGATTCCTTCCCAGAAGCAGGTCACATATGGTCACATCCCAATCATCCCAGTGTATTCCCAATGTCTTGAATGTTTGTCTGGAATAATCACATCCTCCTCGCCGTGCCTCGCCACTTTCATGGATGCCAAATTGAGGCCACCAACATTTCGCCAGTCCGAGAGGAGAAGGACATCGAGTGGGTGCTGAAGCTTCAGCTGGTTCTCACTGCTGCATGGCAATGCCCAGGAGGGGTCAAACGGGTCAAAGAAAAACAATTTGTGCATTGCAATGCCAGTGCCCCTTCTGCAATGCCCTTGCTTGGTGTCTCTGTCGGGTGGTCTAGCGTGTCAATCGTGTCAAAGTAAACAGCACTTTGAATTCTTTCATCTTTCAACGAAGACTCAAAGAATGGTCGTATATCGCATATCGAAAGTCGCTGGATTTGGCTCCAAGGCTTTGATCATGCTTCCGGTGATCTACCTCTTGGCTTTGCATCTCTTGCCTCCTGAGTTCCGCTTGGAGGGTGTTCGACTCAACGAGGAGCGTAGGATGGAAAGCAAAAATATCAGGAAATCGGAAATCGAACTCTGATCACTTGGAGTGGCTTCTGGAGAGGTCCTCGGGTATCGAATAGATCGGGTATCGAATGGTGTTAACTCGAGCGTTGACATGGTGGATGCATGGGGCTGCCAGAGCCTGAGAGCGTAATGGCGTAGTGCAGTCAGGTAGCTGCAATAAGCTATGAAGAAAGCTATGAAGAAAAATGAAGAAAAGGTGGTAGTTAGCTTGTTGAAATTGGTTGAAATTGGTTGAACCATGTTGAACCATGTTGAACCTGTTCAGGCGAGACATACTTTGATACTCACATTGTCAGTATTTCTCTGTGACAGACCATGCAATCAGCATCAATCAGCATCAACATTTGCAACACTGTGAAACACGTGCAATGTGAAAAACATGAAACGTATGAAACGGATTCAAACAGCCAATCTCTTTGACATTCTTTATTTTATACTCTTTTATACTCTTTTTGCATCTTTTTGCTTATTTTGTTCTTTGGACTCTTGGACCGCCAGGAGGGTGTCCCTGCCAAGATCCATGGCACCCCGTTCAAGGTGGAGCCAAAGTCAGAATCACCTTCGAAATGAGGAAAGATATCGAAACATGATCAAGACATATAACATATATATATATATCTTATATAGTTATATAGATAAATATATATATATATACATTAATACACATATATATATAATATATATATATAGGTACAATCGAAGTACATCGAGATGGTTCCAAGCGGATTATGATTCAGGATCTTTCAAGGTAATGATTTATATTATCTTATACTTCATTACCCAAAATCACCAATCTATGCAGCATAGACATGGTCAGAGTGGTCTGAGCAAACTCTCTGCTGTTGGAACCGGTGAAACTAAAGTGTGGACGCCGTCAGTGGACGCTTTGAACAATCTGAACGGTCAAGGCGGAGTTGGTATAAAGGAGTTGTGAAATTTATGACATTTAGTCACATTTAGTCACACTCATGCGAAAGTTGTACGTTTGTCATCATTCGCATTCGACCATGTTTGTCGCAAAAGTGATTGTGAGGCCTTCATGTGCGCAACCATGGGATGTGTGGGTGTCTTGGACAGTGAAGGCCCAGCATGAATAATTCGAATAGGAAACATAACAAGGTGGGGCAAATTCCAGCACTTGAGAAATAGGTCACTTGTCCTCCTGACAAACAATCACGTGAAACTGAAACCATCCGGTTTAACATGATCTCAAGGCGTTTGGCAGCAAGGGAAAAAATCAACTCCATAAACCATGCTTGCACTGAAGTTCGACCACTCGCCCAGGTGGTTTGATTATTGGCCTCATCACAGAGTACTTTACCTCCCACAGCTATATCCCTACTCGTGAGCTGGCAAGTGCTTGCAAATTCGGAGCCTGTGCTTCAGCACCGGTAAGGGGAGGATGGTGTAATTTTGCGACGGCCCATCATGTTTTACCTGGCCCGTCATATCTGTCATTAGTTCTCAACATGTTTATGTTTCTTCGGCTTGAAGTTAAATGAGTTGCCACACCACGATTTGGAAGACTCAAATCACAAATTGAGGCTGCAATAGGACACGAACGGGACCATGCAATTGCTTCTCCCCATTAAACTAAGGAGGAGCCTGACAGGGCATATCCCACTCGAACAGATACGTTTGAAGGAGTGGTTCCACAACAATCCCAGGGTTCGCATGGATTTGCCCGTTTTGACACCCCTTCTGCCTTGATTTCAAATGAGTGTCTCTCACCAATATCAGGCAGTTGGGCAAGTCATTGGCTCACGTGCTTCAGGAACCGCTGTGAACATCATTCAGGGCTTGGCATTGGGCTACAAGAGTTGCTCGGAAAGCACCCAATCAATGCAATGCAGAGATTTGTATACTCTTTTTGGCTGGATGCGGAAGATAGGGAAAGACCAAAGTAAAGATGGTAAAGCCACAACAAGTAACTCCTATTGGCCTGTATGCCTATATAACTATGATTAGCTATGCCTATATGGGATAGCCTATGCAGCCTATGCGTTTGTATCCAAGATATGATAGATGTACAGGACTTCAAGACTATTCAAGACTATTCAAGACTATTCAAGACTTCCATGAAGACTTCCATGTCTTCTTCGTATTTCTTCGTATGTCTTCGTTCTTCCCCACTTCAAAACATCCAAAACCGTAGGCTGCATCATCCCCGTCTTCGTTTTGTCTTCGGCCATCTTCGTGTCCTTCCAACTCTGTGACCTTTATGGCATCGCCTTGGCCGCCTTGGGCATGTGCCTTGCCTCGCCCAGTTGAAACAGGTCAAAACAGGTCAAAAACAATACAAACATGTTTGCAAAATCAGTTGATTTGATGATGATGTTGATTTGCACCTCAAATTGTTCAATCGATTACGATTCTGTATATATTTTTTATTTGTTCAGTTTGTATCAGTTTGTTCCTTTGGATGCATCGCAGGATATGGAAACACAATGAAACACATGTATTGGAATGTGGTGCCTTTCAGACCATTTGCTTGCAGGACTCAAGATTGCTTTGTTGCACACGTGAGTCTTCTTTTGTTTTAATTTGTTCACAATCTGCCCTTCGTCATACCCAAAGACGAAGTGTCGCACTTTCACACATGGAAGTGTTTTGAACTGCAAGAGTTTATCATTTGATATTCACATATTTATTTATCATTTGTACATGTTACTCATCATGTTACATATTTGCACATACAATGTGATAATGTGGTTTCATGATTGTTTCATGATGGATACACTGTATTACTGTATACATTTGTATCCACTGTTGGAGTCACTGGTATGGCAGCTGGCAGGTTGGCCACCTTGGCATGTGGTTTGACCATTGATGGCTTCGGACCCATCAGCGACAACGCTGGAGGCATCGCTGAGATGGCCCTTTTCAATCCTGAGGCATGGAATGGCAGGGAAAACGGGCACAGGGCGAAGATATGCGAAGGTATGCGAAGATGGGGTTTGCTAGATTAAGCTAAGGCTACTACAGTGACACATAGTGACAAAGAGACTACAATGGACTTCTGGGAATCAGCTTGCAGAATGGGATGATGAGTTTGAACCTATATCCTCATATCACTCAAAAAGTTCAATAGTTTTATCATGTTTTATCATGAGATATCCCAAGATATCCCAAGATATCCCAGACGCTCTCTGTACTCTCCTTGCCCCAGGTGCGTCGCCGCACCGATGCTTTGGATGCCGCGGGCAACACCACTGCAGCCATCGGCAAGGGCTTCGCCATCGGCTCTGCGGCCATTTCCCCAGTGTAGAGCCGTGCCAAACAGGAAAGACGATTGGCACTTTTTTTCCATATAAATATGTATATGTATATATATATATATAATATCGAACATATTGGAACTCAAGAAAGAACATGAAATAACAACAGAATACGAAAGAAATGCCTAAGAGATCGACTGATTTAATGAAGTGAACAAATGGGATTGAACATAGTGACATGGTTTTAGGACATGTTTCGAGTTAGAAGATTCTCTGTGTTTTGTCATGTTTTATCACATTGCTACATGATGCTACATGTCAATCCACGTCAACGCTGTTGAATCATGTCGTATCTGGTGAATCTCAGATTGTCGTTTGATTTTTTGACCCAGGCCTTGGTCTCCTTGGCCTTGTACGGTGCCTTCGTGGTGCGCCTCCGTGCTTCTTGGCCAAGCAGGGCATCAAACGCGGTGCAAAAAAAATGATAAACTGATATAAACTGATTAAACAAGTTAGATCTAAAGTTCATTTTTTTCAGATTCTTTCAGGTCCTTCCTTAAACTCAGGTGAAAACAGGTGTGAACATCCTAGAACCAACCACTTTCGTGGGAGCCTCAGTATGATGAAGTGATCAAGCGCTGGGACACCGAGTTTGGTCTGCGTTGTGTTTCGTATTCCGCTGGGCCTCGGAGTCGACCATTTCACAGCGAAGCGTCACTGAGGCCTTCCTGATCATCGGCTGCATGATTCCGTACTGGTTCGCCGCCCTGACCATGAAATCCGTGGGCAAGGCCGCCGGAGAGATGGTGGCAGAAGTGAAGAGACAGTTCAGCATCAAGGACCGGTCGATGTCGAGAGTCCAAGCCACGGTGCGATGCCACGATGCCACGATGTTTTTATGAGATGTCAATGAGATGTCAATGTTTCTCATATTTCCAATTGATCCAATTGATCCAATTGTTTCCCTGGCTACGTGCTATGGTGCAGAAATGTGCAGAATCAGGTCCAGATCTGAAGCAGACAGCAGAAATATTGCGTTTGACTGTGCCTCGTTGCGAGGACTCCAAGGGCAAGACTTTGCTGGATGGAAGCACCTCAGCAACCAGAGAATTGCATCAGCATGGAATCAGCTAGGCGAATCAGCTTGTTATGCAGGTGAAGGCTAAAGTAGGCGAAAGTATGCGAAAGTCATTTTTCTTTCTCAGTATAGGCAGTACAGGCAGGTTTCTGATCTAGTTCAGCTCAGCTGGCCCCAGTCAATTGACTCCGATGGCTCCGCATGTCCCGCAGCTGTGCCAGACCCGACACATACGTTGAAAACCTGCATACATTGGTTTGTTCGGTGTGCTTCTAGTTTCGCCTGATTTTTGTCAAAGTGAAGAACGTGCCAAAAATGTTGAGATCCAAACATTCCAAGCATAGGTCACTTTTTTGGATCAAACAAGAGGAAAAGAATGCCTCACAATCAACTATGAAATCGATTCAAGTATATTCAAATCCAATATGATCATGAGTTCATTGTCATAATGATTTCATGATGATTTCATCGTTGCCCACCTACACTAGTTAGATCTAGTCAGCTTCACGTCATTTGAGGCACCGAGTTGAAGCCGGATTCCTTGACCTGTATTCAAATCTCCACTGCGGCATCTCTGAGGGACCGCGGGGCGATGCGGGGCATGGGGGGCATTGCTTGAGACCCGTCGGGTTTTTGCAGATTTTCCCATGATTTCGCATGGTTTTACTGATTTGAAAATTGTGCAATGATTTCTGGATTTCCAGAAAGAAAAGTGGCATGATTCCTCTCTACAAAGTGCCCTGTGAATGGATTCTCGATGCCTTTGTGCTTTCCCTCTCAACACTGATCTGAACAGCCATGCCATTCATAGTTTGCTGAGCAAAAGACCGCAAAAGTCTTTGTTCCGTTTGTTAGCCCAGTCTAACTGTTCAGGAGATGGTGGCTCCTGCCTGCCTGGTGATTTTGTCACCTTTGCTGGCCGGTTCTTTCTTTGGCGTGCAGGCATAGCCAGGGTGGGAACAGGAGGCTGACCAATTCTTCAAAGATCCTGCCATTCTCAAGTCCACTCAAGTCCATTTACCTGTAAGTCCTGTATAAAGAGTTTCAATGTTGGACAAGGACCCTCCATGTCTTTCCTATGCATCATATCGATCATGTCGATCACCGTGAAAGACGTGGAAGAGTCTTACAGTCCTAACCCGACACTTGGCACATCCTGCCACTCGGCACGCGGCACCTCACGGCACCTGACGGCACCAGGCCGTCTTCGGTCTGTTGACGGGTTCCCTGGGCTCCTCTGTGCAGCTGGCCATCTCCATGTCCAACTCCGGCGGTGCATGGGACAACTGCAAGAAGTTCATCAAGTCCCTTGACAAGGACAGCACTTGATGACAAGGAACGATGAAATAAGGATGAGATAAGGATGAACAAGTGGATCTGCAAGTGAGTTTTGTCAGCTGAGGAATGGCTTCTCGGACGATCCTGAGCTGCGCTACACGAAGAACCCCAAGACACAGGCATGATGGCAATTGTTGGGATATGTTGGCATATGTTGGCGCATGACATTGAAATATCTTGAAATCCTGAAGCTATAGCAGCTATAGTCTACAGATGTCTGCAGAGTATATTGCAGTATGATTCATTTCTATTTGTTTTCAAAGTTCAGCAGTTTAAAACGCCAGAAGCAAAGGTGCCCTTGTCGTCCGGTCCAAATTCCCACAGTCCCCTCAGATTCCAACAGCAGTGCCCCGCTGTACGTCAGGAGGAGAAGGACGCCGCGCCAAAGGCCAAGGAGGCCCACGATGCCGCTGTGCAGGGCGACACCGACCCTCGTTGGAACAGCGAAATGTGAAATTATGGGATCCATTGGAATCCCATGGAACATCTGAGAACATCTGAGAACATCTGAGAACATGTATAAGAACTCGGGATTCGAAGCCCAACTCAGACTGAAGAGTGTAACTGGGGAGACGGGTCCAAAGTCTAAAGCAGAAAATTGTACCAACAAGTTCCGTCAAAACATCAATATGAGTACCCAATAGTACCCAATGGTACCCATATCAACACATCACTCCAAACATGTTCTTTTATATGTTCTTTTACATGTAAAAAAACATGTTCAAAGCTCAAAGGCTCCACCATCCCGGGTTTGGATCTGAGCGAAGCAGATCACTGAGGTTGGCGATCCCTTCAAGGACACCTCTGGCCCTGCACTGAACATCGTCGCTTGGATGAACACGTTGACGATACATGACGATACGACATGATACGACGATATGTCTCGATATGTTGCTGCCAGGGTCTTGTCTTGTCATGTCGCCGTCGTTTCATGTCGAACTGATTGCTGCGTTTCTGGTCAAAATGTGCAAATGCGATGATTTAGATATCATAAGATAGTACTGCCAGTTATTTTCAATGGTCAATACACAGGCATGAATCCTAATATTCGTCTATTGTCAAGGACATTGAATGATATTGAGGAAGTGTTCTGAATGCAGAATTTGTATGAATTTTCGTGTTCTGTATTGTATCACTTGCTCGCCTGGTACCTGAGGTCATGAAGCTTCAGGCGATCGTGTCATTGGTCTTCGCGGCCTATTTCGCAGCCATCCGCAACGGCCGCTGGAGCACAACTGGGGCAAGACCTGTCCCCGAACAGTCCGACAGTCTCTGCCGTTTTTTAGGATTCGGATGTTCCGAATCTTAAATTGAATCATTCAATCATGTTTTTTAGATTGAGAATTTCTCATTTTCCCTTCATCCAATGCTGGCACATTTAAGCTGGGCAGCTTTGTTTCACGTATACGTAGTTCCCAGAGCAGCGCAGCAGCATCTTCTGAAAAGCATTTGTAATTTGTAAGCCTGTTTTGTCATGATTTAACATATTATATTTACTGTAAACATACATGCAGTTGTTAAATTGTGAGTTGTGATTTGCTCAGGTCATGGCTTCGTGGGCACTGTCACCCTGTGAGTCTGCTAGAGCTGCGAGAGCCTCACCTGTGAGAAGCGTGAGGCGTCAACACTGATCCCACAGAGAGGCGCTAGCCGCCGCTAGCCAACCAGAGCTAGCTTAGCAGACACAGAGAGGTTTTAACTTTATCGTGGTGAAGATCAACAGATAAACATCGAAACAATCGAAATAATATGAAATAACACGAAATAACCCTTGAATATCATCAACCAAGATCAAGGATCAGAAATCCTTGGTGGGCTCAAAGAGAATTGCCGTTGAATTTTGAATGATGCGATGCGATTATTGCAACAAAATAAAGAAAGCAAAGCTCTGACAAAATGACTGCAATCTGAGTAGGCATAAGTAGACTATTCAGGGATGTGACAGCCTAGTGCATGAAGTACGATCCATTGCCTAGAGCATACATCATATACATCATCGTTCACCTATATGCCGATATTATCCATTCCTTGTGCAGCTATTTCCAGATATTTCCAGGCAGTGCAGGCTCAGCTCTGAAACGTTAATCCCAAGAAAGCGGACACCGTCACTGTAGCTGTTTGCAAAGGAGGGTTCAAACGTAGCAGATATCGTAGATATTCGTAGATCTTAGCAATTCTTGGTTTGCTCTATTTGCTCTCTAGTTGTCTCTAATAGAAATCTCTCATGTGTCACAGCTGAGTGAATTTTGCGGAGGACGCGAGGCAGGCAAACACTGCGCCGCGACACTCGATCGGTCACTTCAGCTGCCTGGGAATCTAGGGAACAAGCGAAAGTGACAACGAAAGTGGCTTGTGGAGGCACTGCAGCTCTTTGAAGTTCAAAGATTTCAAAGATCCTTTGAGCTCCTGTTGAGATCTTTTGAGTTCCATTGGTTTTCCATGGTTTTTGGTTGGGCGAAGGAGCCGAAGCTTGTTCCTTGGATTTTCCCATGATTGTGAGCCATTTAAACATTTAACAAGTTTTCGATAGTTTTCGTCAACTCTTTAATCACTGGCATTCCAATACGATTGAATGCCTTGGCCTGCGAACACAAAACAGTGAAAAATCGAAGCCTTGCCAAGCAGATCTCTCGAAAATCTAGAACAATGCTACGTTTGCTAATTACCTCACTGCTGATTTGGATTTTGCACAGACCCTCAGACAGCCTCCAGTCATGCAATTGGAACCTACATTTGGTGTTGGGACTGCCGATATATTCTATCCCCTTTGTCAAAACATGTGCAGAGGAACATTTAAGTTCTCGATTGGTCAATCTGGAAGTCTTTTGCGACTGAAGGATTGAAGAGCTTTGAAAGAATCATTTTTGAGCCCTTTCACGCCTTTCCAAAGTGTCCAATGGTCCATCATGTCCATCGATGTCGGATCCCTTCGGTGAAAGGCTGGGGGTCGAGTGGTTCTGTCGATAGCGAGGTTGCTGCCCGGGTTCCCAGAGAGCGACGCTGTAGAGTACCAGGGCAGATCAAGGGAAGGGAATGGAAGGGACTTCAGGTGCCACAAGATGCCACGAGATGCTACGAAAATGGAAACAGAAACGGAGACAAAGTGAGATATACTGAGACTACTAAGATGAGATGATTTGAGATGCCTTATGAACCACTTCTGGCTTGATCTCATTGATTTAACAGTTCAAGCTTCAAGCTGGTTCAAGCTTTGTCACAAGCTTCGGTGGATTCTGATCTTTGGGCTTTTGCAGTGATCATAGTGACCTTTAAATGTTTGCAGTTTGCAGCATCTTTGGAGCACACTGCTAGGCATGAGCGTAGTGCAGGCAGCTGGGAGGGGCCAGGTTCACAACCCGTTTCTGTACAAGGGAGACTCAAAGAGGACAGGTACTAAGGGAATCGAAGGGCAAAGTATTTTAATTGAGGTTTGGACATAGAAAGATTATGAAAGATTAGTTTTTGTGTATTCTCCAATGAGGTTACTGTACTAGTTCATACTGTACTAGTTCTAGCTCCGCATTCCTTCAGAGAGTGTATCAGAACATTGTACCAAGCCAAACTCAGAACATTGTTCTTCTCTGCCGCATACCTTTCGAAGTCAAGCTCAAGAACTTCAAGATTCTTCATCATGGATCTGAAGACGTTTGTTGCAGAAATAATTGAATATAATTGAATATAATTGAATAATGTTTTGCTTTCCTGGACATCACATAGTTTTTGTATCCCCCCCTTTAACCCCGGAATATTTTTTTGGGGGGTAAGGCAAGAAAATTCTGAGAAATATTTCACCTGACCACATGAAATATACCCCCCCCTCTACGCATTTTTGGGCTTCCAAAAGAGATAGGGGGGGGTGCTTCGGATGCCACATTTTAGCCTAGATATGTCAATTGGATACACATAGATCAAAAGCAAACCGCCCGTGACCTCTGCGAACTCCTGCCCCTGGTGTTTGAACCGCTCCCATCCCGGAAGTTCATTTTCTGCTCCAGATGGCACGCTCCATCCACTCTGCGATGAAGCGAAGCATGCGATGAAGATTGTGCTTTACCAAGTTGGGAACCTTACTGGGTCACTGAGGATGTGTAGGAACATGTAGGAACAATTGAAAATATGTAAAGAACATAAGCAAAACCCGTCAAAAACCCTTTCATATCCTTAAATCATCTTTCGCACAGTTTCGCTTTCTGCGTCAATTTCTGTTGTTTTGGCATTGCTCTTGTCCAGATCGTTGCTTGTAGAGAAGCCGTGCAGTTCTGTTTGAGGCCATGCGCAGGGTCGCTACCAGGCCATCCGACCAAGATGTCCGATGTCAGCAAGACATAGCAAGGCCGTATGAGGTTCGTAGTATGATTTTCAGAGGTTCGGTTCGTAGTAGGTTCGTAGTAGGTTCGTAGTAGGTTCGTAGGGGACGGGAAAGTGGCAATTTAGCAAACTTAAACAAACATGGGGCGATTGCGGACAGCAACAGCACAATGCATCCATGCATGCAACACAACTTTGAAAACTTCAACACACATTTCATACGCATTTCATGTGGCATGTCACATATATAAATATATATATATAATCATGTATATATATATATATATTTATATACATAATACAGTAACGGTTCCATTCATTTCGATCGATTTCAACACACATTTGATATCTTTTTGGGTAACAATGTGTGACAATGTGTGACATGGACCTGGAGGAAGTTACGAGGCATCGCTTGGCGTTTGGACTATGAGCAGATGGAGCTCCAGGTCACTGCCACTCCTGCACAGCCAAATTTTGGGAACATGAAAAACAACGAAGAACGATGAAGAACATGGAGACGTATTTTATGACTCGACATGATGACTCGACATGTACATGTTTTCTTTAAAGTGATTGTTCTATGATTAGCACATGTTGCACATTTTAGCAGGTTTTAGCACATGTTTGATCATATTAGCCCTCCTTGGGAACAGGATGCCAGGAGAATGAGATACAAAGGAAAGCTATGTGATGTTTATAAGTTGTCTTGCCATCTTGGACGAACTTGAGTTGCGAATGCTGAGGATGTGAATGAAACATAATGAATCTATCCAAATTCTGAATGATCTCTCTGCGAAAGGTTCATGTGGCCAAGCTGGATGACTTTTGTGACAGCTGTGCTTTGCACAGTGCTTTGCACTCTTAGACGGTTTGCGCCAAAACGTGGCCCTGAGACGTGACCTGATCGTCGTGTGAATTGAGTAGAGAAAGGATTTTGGAAAAGTCCTTCGAAAAGTCCTTTCACCTTGCCTTCCGGGGCTTCAGGGCTTTGCGAAGCGACTTCAAGGATGTGTACTTTTAAGTTGGAGACGCCTCGCACTGTGCCGGGCATTAGGAAGTCTTTTTAAGCAAGGCAAAGTAGAAACTTGGTTGGGCAATCAGATAAAAGACGCAAGCTAGGATGACATAGATATTGAAATTATATGAATACGTGCAAAGGAATGGATAAGATGTACTTTGGTGTAAAGAATCATAGATACATTACGGAAACATTATTTCATAGGCATGACAGGATGATGTAGAATTTTGTGGCTGCGGCCAAAATGACCGATTGATTGGCAGACAAGGAAAATAACGGACAGATAAAGTGTTAGCTAAAGAGTGAGAGCATGTGAGAGCACACAAATAGTATAGACAGGGTAGCTTACATAGAGGTAGTACAGAGATTCTAGGATATATGCTATGGCTGGACCAATCGAATGATTTCCATCGGCATGTCAAGGTAGCATAGGCAAACATAGAATGAGGCATGATGGGACAAGATGCTTAGCTAAGCTCCCAGATACAAGGGCTGCTAGTGTCCGTTTGCACAGAGGCGTTTCCAGCCATGTTCCAGTATCAAAACTAGGTGAGAGGACAGTGACTGTGGCAAACAAAGACCTGTGTCATTGAGGTCTTCATCAAAACTGTTCCTCTTTCACCGCATCACAGACAACTGCACGTCCATGCGCTGCTTGGGAGCTCTTTTGGGAGGACATCAGCTGGGCTTTGGGACAGAAAAGTCTCGCCTGTTGCAGCATGTTCTGAGATTAAACAGTTATTTTTTTTCCACATTGAGTAAATGCAACTTCAAATGTCTCTCTTTGAGAAATCAGGTCGGTGTATGTCGGTGTATGTCGCTGTGATGTTAGACAGAATCAGATTTGGCATTACGCCCACATCCGTGAACTCATCCTTTAAATTCCTGGAGGTCAGTGTAGGACGATGTTGTTTTGAAAAAAGGTTGCGCCCTCAATAGCAAGATGGACACATGATTGATCACGATTGATAGCTTTGATAGCACGTTTGCCGCTTGAGAAATGTGTCAAGTTCAGCGTTTTGTATGAAAGTCCAGCTGCTTTCCACCAGCTCTTTCTTGCACGACGGATTTTGCCAAGTCCTAGTGGATTTGATTTTTGAATCACCCCTGGACCACCAACGCAAAAATCTGTTTCTTTCCATCCTAGAGTCAACAAGGGGAATTCCTTGAAGCTGTTGAATCGTGAGCTTTTAGATCCCGTCAAGATTCGTAGCAGTAGTTTGATTTCTCCATATCATGAAAAACATCTGGACGGAAAGAGCACGGAGAAGTTTTGTTTTTTTGGATGAGCAAGGAGCTGCCCCCTTTAGGGACTTGCTCAGCAGAAAGCAAGGGAAACTCCTTCTGTAAATGTTCTTGTTTGTTTTTACGTTCGTATGCCTTTGCAGTTGGGAAATCGGATTGGTTCAGTGTCATTTGCAAAACAGGATTGGTTCGGGGCATCAATATTTTGCTTGGGGCAGCTCCTAGCAACATGGGCACGATTCCCTGAGAAGCCAAGCCAACAGAGAAAATCTCCTTGTCCAATGTCCACCTGCATTCTTATTGTGTGCCTAGCTGCCTCCAGAAACAGTTTGAGAGGTGGTGCACTTGCTACAAAAAACCAAGAGAAAGTCCGTTGAATCACTGCTGAATCTGCATCAATTCGGTGATTCCACCGTGATTCCACAGAGCTTATTAGGCCCAAAGCTGGCCCCGCTGCCCATCCGCCGTGCCCTGCGCGGCGCACGCCAGCGGCACCCATGGCGGAGGGTTCGGAGGAGGAAGATGCTTGGCTTCAAGAAGGAACCTCGACCCTCGACCAAAAAAAGGCTGAGCAACGGTTGAGCAACGGTTGAGGTGGAGGTAACTATTCACTGGAAGAGCTTTGAATGCAGAAACTCCAACTCTAGGCTAAGAAGGGGGCGAAGAGGATCTTCAAAGATACAACATCAGCGCTAGCGCGAAAGCAAACCTGCAGAGAAAAAATCCTTGGCGATAAAAAAGGATAAGGGTCATGAATGTTCAGAATGTTATGCATGAGCTGCAAATGATACGTTCACAGAGACACATAGACGACAGGCCACCCTTGTCTTTAGACTCCTGCAGCATCACTGCAGTTGTCTAATGCTTTTCTGTGCTTGAGACCCAGCATCTTTGGAGAGCATGTTGGCATATATCGTAGTATATGATAGCATGATATAGCATGATATAGCATGTCATATGTCTGCACTCAGGATGAGGATTCAGCCACTTTGCATGTCGACATCCCAGACGGTGATAAATCTGGTGTTTGCTTGACGAAAATTTTCCAGTACAGTATCTCTTCTTATCCAACGGATTATGCTTATTTCGCAAATGGTGTTGTCCATTCCCATGTTTTCTTGTTTGGGCATGTGAAGCTTCTATAAGCTTCTTGGATCTGCAGCCACAAAGACATGCTTCAGTCTCAGTGATCTGATGACTTCGATATACTTCGATATTGAAATCCGTCTCGACCTGTTGGAGAGTAACATTGTCAACCTGCAGGTGCAACACCTGAGTGGGGCAAGGAGTACGCTCCGCGTGCCCAAGGTCATGACTATCCGAGCTCCTTGGCATAGAGACTCTCTTGGATTCAAGTGCTTCAAGTGCATCAACTTGTCAAGGGACGAAAATCTGGTGAACACGAGTTGCAAAGTGTTTCAAAATTTTGGAGTTTCCTGTGGTTCTGTGCAACCACCCGACACGGCTGCTAAACGCGCTAAAAACTATGTAGTATTGTATAGTATTATATAGTGTTCTTTGGTTTTTATTTGATACTCAAGTTCTCGCACTGCAACGCCATGGGTTGTGCAGTGGCCCACAGTGGCCCCTTTGACTGCAGCTTGAGGTGCTGAAGACTCGCCTGGCCCGAAGTTGCGGCTCACCACCCTATGCGCAGTCCCTGCTGCAAGGCCAACTCGCCAACTCTGCGTCAGGTCGCCATGGTTCACAAAGCACTTCAAAAGACGCAACATGAGAATAGATAGATAAGACAAACAAGTGAAATAATTAATTAGAATAATATTAGAATTAATTAGATACGGTTTAAACAGTTATTATATAGACATTGAGATCGAATGCAGTCACCGAGGATGAGTGAAATGCTGATGCGGATTTTGGACCTGGCAAGTAGCCGTATTTCCCCATTTGGCATGGCCAGTTCTTGTCACTGGCTCCCAGGGTCCTTGGTCCTCAATGATAACTTGATTGTACAAGATGTGTGCGACAACTCGGCAGCAGAGCTTCAGTTCCTTGTCCAGAGATGTTTCTGGGGAGCAAACGCAAGATGGAAATTCAAATCTGTCAGCTGGGTAGAAAGAGAGATGTGTTCGAGGGCATACAGAATGGTTGACCAAGACATACCAAGACAATCATTGTAGGAAAATGTGGATCTCTCAGGCTAGATAAAGACTTGATAAAACAGTGTCCTTTCCAGAATTCCAAGCGCGTGGATCAGCAATACCATGCAATACCTCTCTTGGATCAGTTGCACTCAGTTGTACTTGTTGGATACTTGTTGGAAACCCGCATGGCTGTCCTTGCCTGAGGCTCATTTGCCAGCCGTGCAAGACGGAAACAACCAATCAGCTCATCGATTCTGTGAGGAGACCGGTGGAGAGGATTTCATGATGCGGCAAAATATGATTTCAGTTTATGTTTAATTTTATAGTTTTATAGTTGATTCTTCAAAAAAACACTGTGCCATTGCGCTCTGAAGCTTCGCTTGGTCCTGTCCTACTTGTAAGCACCCTTCCTCGAACAACTTGAGTTTCAGTTTACCCAGGCTCATTTTTCCCGAATGCGTAGCAAGGGTTCCCGTTTCACTCTGGGGGTCTGGGGGCTGAGGGTGTGTTCGCTCGACGTTGCGTTTACGTCCGCAACTGTTCGCAACCGTCCGCAACCGTTCGCAACCGTCCGCAACCGTCCGCAACATTCCGCAACCGTTCGCAACCGTCCGCGCGATTGCTATATGGCCGTGCCTATGGTAAGTTCTCCAGAAGGGGTCATTTTGGGAGGTTTCAAAAGTCGCGTTGCTTCTGTTCGCGTGGCAGGCGTGGCACTTCGTGACATTCAGACGTGTTTTGTAATGTGTCGAAAGTGGTTTTGTGTGGCAAGCGCAATACTTTTGCGACATTTTCAGAAGATGTGTTGCAGTTTTCGTGTCAGGCGCAGCACTTTGGACGTGTCCATCGTCATTTTGCGTGGCAGGCGCACCACTTTAGACGTGTCGTGTTGCGTGTTTTTGCAAATCGCATTGGCCTGCAGGGCTGCGTCAAGTCGCGACAGGGTGCAGATTCCGTGGCAGGCGTGGCATTTTGTGAGATGTGATGAAAATTGACGGAAGCCTCGCACGAAACATCGATTTTGAGGTAGCAAATTTAGAGGTTCCTAAGAAAACTCGTAGGAAAACGTCGATTTTGAAGCTACAAAGTGTAAGTCTCACACGAAATGCTCGTTTTGCTGCTCCCACGTGTCTCTCTCGAGTCTCTGGTTTTCCTGCGGCCTCGCCGTGTCTATGGGGGAAGCTGCAAAACTTCTCCTTTTCGAAGGTGTCAAAGCAGGTTGTCATGTCGTTTTGCGTTGCAGGCGCGGCACTTTGTGACATTCCAACCTGTTTGATAACGTGTCGAAAATCGTTTTGTTTGGCAGGCGCAGTGCTTTTGCATTGTTTTCACAAGATGAGTTGCAGTTTTCGTGGCCAGCACAGCAATTTGGAGATCTCTGTCGTCATTTTGCGTGGCAGGCGCAGCACTTCAGACGTGTCGCACGGCGTGCTCTACACTCCACCCTTTACACTTCACACTCATCACTCATCACTCCACACTCCACACTCTACACTTTCCACTCCACCCTCCACACTCTACACTCTACACTTTCGACTCCACACTCCACGCTCTACACTTTACACTTCACACTCCACATTTTACACTTTACACTCCTCACTCCACACTCCACACTTTACACTTTACACTTTACACTCCTCAGTCCACACTCCAGACTTTACACTCCACACTCCACACTTTACCCTCCACACTCCACACTCTACACTTTATACTCTACACTTTACACTCCACACTTTACACTGCACACTCCACACTCCACACTTTACACCCCTCACTCCACACTGCACACTCCACATTCTACACTTTACACTCCTCACTCCACACTTTACACTCCACACTGTGCACTACACTCTACGCGTTACACTCTACACTCTACACTGCACACTTTACACTTTACACTTTACACTCCACACTTTACACTGTACACTCCACACTCCACACTTTACACTCCTCACTCCGGACCCTACGCTTTACACTCTACACTTTACACTCCTCAGTCCACACTCCACGCTTTACACTCCACACTTTACACTCTACACTTTACACTCTACACTTTACACTCTACACTTTACACTCCACACTCTACACTCCACACTCTACACTCCACACTCTACACTCCACACTCCACACTTTACAATTTACACTCCTTACTTTACAGCCCGCACTCCACACTCCACACTCCACACTCCACACTCCACACTCCACCACACTCTACACTTTACACACTCCACACTCCTCACTCCACACTCCTTACTTTACACTCCACACTCCTCACTCTACACTTTACACCCCACACTCCACACTGTACACTCCACACTCTACACTGTACACCCCACACACTTTACACACTACACTCCACACTCTACACTCCACACTTTACACTTTACAGTCCTCACTCCACACTTTACACTCCACACTGCAAACTTTACACACCGCACTCCAAACTATACACTTTACACTTTACACACCGCACTCCACACTCTACACTTTACACTCTACACGCTACACGCGACACTTTAAACTGTACACTTCTCACTCCACACTTTACACTCCACACTTTACACTCCACACTTTACACTCCGCACTCTACACTTTACATTCCACCCTCTTTCGCATTCCACAGTCTACAGTGCACTGGTACGGTAGCAGGGGAAAAATGTAGACTGTTCAAATAACTTGTCTCACAATAGTGTTCGACGTGACTGCATTCGGGTTCGTGGGCTGCATCTTGTTTCATCTTTTCTTACCGGTTTGTTTTGCACCTTCTGTTAAGTGCATGTATGACTCCTTTTCCCTCATCTCCACTCCAGGTCAAGGGTTTACCATGCAGTTTCATCAGCACACGTCAGAGGATTTTTTACATGTTAATATACGTATATGTATGTATATATATATCAATGTTATACTTTGAAGATCTAAAATGACCCGACTTCATGTAGGTTGCAGACTACTACCCACTTCCATGGACATCAGCATGTTCACAGGATTTGTCAGGATAATTCAACACATCTCAACACTATGATATCAAATACACAAAATCACACAAATCCCAATTCATCACAATTCCATATCAAACACATATACATCAAACATCATCAAACCATATGTCATATGTCCAAAAAAGTGTAGAGCCCGTGCAGCCCGTGGTAGGACGGGTGACCTGGTTGCCCTGTCCAAGTTGCTCCGTCTCCCGACGCATCCCGATGCTGCGCGCAGCAGCGACGGCATCACCGCGCTGCTCAGCGCGTCGTGCGGAGCCCCAGCATGGCATGCCATGGCCATGGCGTGTCGAAATTCCCAAGACGAGATGAGACGAGATGAGACCAGATGCAGGGAGGAGTTTTCTTGAATGCGTTCTTGTAGGTCAGTCTGTGTCATCATGTGTCATCTGATGTCATGATGATGTCATCTCCACAGTCTTATTTTAAGAACATGCAACGTCGTGCAGATGTCATTTATCATGATTTAGTTTGCATGTTGATGGAACTTGCAAAATCTTGCAAATGTTTCTGTATCCTATTGAGTCATGGCATGTTCTCAAATGCGTTGAGCGTCCTCTTGAGACTACGGAATTCTTGGGCACACTGTATGTAGCAGACATTGGTACGTCATGGTACTTCATGTTCATTGACTCATTATATATCATTATATTGTTTTAATTTGCAGGGATGCCGATATCCTGGACAGTCTTTTCCGCTGCCATGCAGATCCACATGTTTTTTTCCGTTGATTTTCGGTTTCTCGTTCTCAGGTACCATGGACGTTTGGACATGGTCAAGGAACTCCTCGCTGCAGGTGCCTCCAAGGCTGGCCGTCCTCGTTTCGCCGGTGGCCAACGCGTGTTCAGTACAGTTCGGATGAAATTGTGTTGATCTATCATCTTGGCTAGGCAGAGTGATCAATTTCGTGATGGGCTTGAGAACCAAAGTGTAGACATGGTTGCCACTTACCACATGTTACTATCATGTTACCATGTGTTAGCATGCTTCAGTGTTCAATTGCTGTGCTTTGATCTTTAAGTCTTTGGATTCCGCCAGGAGAAGCCCATGAAGAACGGTGCCACACCAGTGCACCTTGCTGCTCAGTGTGGCCACGTGGAGGTCGTGAGGCCGACGGCTGAGCCATGCGCCATGCCGAGCCAAACCAAGCCTCATTTTATGTGACCTTTTATATAATACCTTTTGTGTGTGTGTCATTTTATGAAAGGCTAATATACGTACATAATATATCATGATAATTGCATTATACATACATGCATATGCAATAATTGTATTATTTACATGTATTTTGTTTGTGTCGTGTTTGTGTCGCTATCATGTAGCTTTTGCAGCTTCATAGCTTAAAGTAGCTGAAAACTCCATTTGATCTTTGGCTTCATTGATCTATATGGATCTTGTTCTATGTTTCTTCTTCAGGTGCCTTGTGGAAGCAAAAGCCTCCGCCAACTCCAAAGCAGAGGCCAAAAGTTTGATCGGCACTGCATGTTGAAAGGATCAGACCTGCAGTAGACGTGTAGGGCAAGGGAAACGATATAGGGAAAGGACTGGTGCTTGTAGGAGATCGTGTTGTGACCCAGAAGAAAATAGAAGAGGGGCATCGCTTACACTTGCACTTGCTAGGTGTAATGTATAGTGCGAGCCGAGCTATTGCAAAAGTAAGCGACTTTACAAGATGGATGTGGCTATGGCTGTCTATTTGTTGTTCTGTGAGAAAATCTAGAGGATGCTAGGAAATACTGGTTTCATCTATCAATTCAAACAACTGTCTACTTGGGAACTGGCTGTAAGAATAAGTAAGACGACTCAGATGATGACGGGTACCAATGGATACGAATGGATGCGAATGGATACAAATGGATACGAATGGTATGTATGTTCCCACGGCGGATGCACCGCGAGATGACAGTGAGACCAGAAGAGATCGTTTCTTTTTTCAAAATGAACTTGGTGTGGCGTTGAAAGTTTCGTCACATTGGCATTGGAAGATGTTGAAAGTATCTTGTCCTATCAACGACAGATACTAGGACAGATATTGAAAGCATTGAAAGAAATTGAGACTGTAGGATGGGCGATTGCCTTTGCACATTGCCTCTCAGAAGAATCACCTGGAGGTGGGCAACCATTCAGTTTGGTCATTGACTTCAGCTGACCCCTAGACATTGTATACACATTTGTGCGCAATGTATATGATCCACGACTTTTTATACTCTTATTGGGTACATGTGGGAAGAACGAAGATTAGAGGAGGCCCTGATGCTCGTTACACCTCATTTTGTAGTAATTATTCCAGGAAAAATGTTTCTAATTAGTGCTGACCTTTTTCCAACATTGTCACGCTGTCGCCTTTTTGGATAGCCTGTGAAGAACCCCTATAACCTCGTTGCCCTACATGGTCCCGCCCGTAACCATGATTCTGGGCAAAACCTGCTTACCGCCGAATACTATTTTCAATTGTCTCAAATAAATACGGTTGCTATTTGTATTTTAGGCACAATACATTAACCTACGTATAGGTTTCACAAAAAGTCAAGAAACTCGTTTTCCTTGACGCACCCAGAACCTAGAGCTCGACTGTCTACATGATGATTTATCTGGTTGGGATCTCATGGATCAATTAAGGGCTGTGCTTAGAAGGTCTTTTTCTTCACAAGACGGCCTTGTGGCCTTGTGCTTGCAAAGTGGTGTTGCACTGCCGACAGGTTATCCGTTGTTTACTGCAGCTTGACGCTGATGTGGATGCTCCCGGACCCTATGGAATGAGCGCAGCTTTCCTCGCATGTTCACGAGGCTAGGCGACACGGGCTGCTGCGCCTGGCGCATCACCAGCAGAATGAACGTGAGAAAGAATGCGAAAGATACAAGTTGGTCAAGCAGTTGCAATATACAACGTAGAAGTAGACCAAATGAGATTGCAAGAAAAGGATGGATGCCTCGCGCGTTGTAGCAACATTGTCACTTCACATTGAACAGAAAGTGCCCAGATATCGGTGCAGTCCAGGCTTGTGACTGGGTGAAATCATGTGACGCCGTAAATTTGGTACGGCTGTGGACACGGCAAGGCTTTGGAGATGTCTTGCAAGAGCTGTGCCAAGCCCGAGCCTCGCCAGCCTCGAAAGACAACGGCGGCACGAGGAGCTCGGAGCACGGCACAGAGATTTTCTTTGCATTTTATTATATTTTATTGAAACTGAATGAAATTGAATAATTACAATTACAGTAGCGACTTTCAGTTTGGAATTATAAATTATACTTCAAGACTTTGCTGGAATTTGAAGGCGAAGTGAATTTGAAAAGCATCCGTTTTTCGAAGCATGTTCTAGAGCAATTGAAGCTTCTGCCAGGATGTTGGATGTGACAATCCAAAAAGGTTACTTGCAGCTCGTCCAGCTGTTGGTGTCCTTTGGTGCTGAGTTGACAGAAGGCAACCGCCTGGGCAGGACGGGTTCATTTGTGAATCTATATAGACGTAAAAGAGCTATACATCATGAATCATCAATGCTAGGAGTCGACGAACAGCTTCTTGGAAGGGTTGCCTTGAAAATTAGCGTGTGCATTTCACTAAATTAATTCAACAATGTCTAGCTGGCTTATCAAGAAGATCCGTTTGGCATATCTTATATATTTTGACCATCTATCTCAAATATATTTAAATATAAGTAAGTTCATATTAGATATGCATATTTGTGTGTATGTTCATGTTGAAAGTGCACCGGTTTGGACAAGGACAGCGTTGCATGTGGCCGCTTTTTCGGGTGATGAACAGATTGTCCAGTGGCTGCTTTCCGAAGGCCGATGAGGGCAATAGATGGCAATAGGAGTTCTCTTATGTTTTTTTTAAACGTCTTCAATTGACGTGGCAGGCAACACATTACAAAAAAACATCACATAATATCACATATCAGTTCAGCTCGTTTTTTCATGTTTTTCAGTGCGGATGTGTTTGGAGTATCATTATCACACGATCAAATACGATCAAATACGATGTCTTGGTGCTTTGTCGTCCTGTCGAGGCTTGCCAGTCGATGTCCGAGACCTTCGGCAGCAGACCCCGTTGCATTTGGCTGCACGCTTTGGCTATGAGGCGTCGATACAATTTCGAACACAAATGAGAAACATAGCAACAAGTCGAGCAAGTTGAGAAACAGTTGAAAAGGCATTTGTATGCACTGCATGTGATTGATTTATTGCCGAAGGAAGTTTAGAAGTCAAACTTCCGACAATATGGACAGATGAAAAGCAGAGCAGGGAAGAGGCAGAGAGAAGAGAAACATTAGAAGAAACAAGGGTAGAAGAGAAAGAGTAAGAAGAAAGAAGATGCAGATGCGAGAAAAGGTAGGAAAGTCGCGAAACACTGTGTTTTTCCAATGATTTGGGGCTCCGGAGGGTCGAAAAGTAGGCTCGCTA
>Ga0126342_10005180_pt1 | contig 22637 bp, 19 predicted proteins | sample Cyp1metagenome_FD_92528 | JGI IMG/M metagenome (GOLD analysis project Ga0126342, IMG submission 92528) | Coral microbial communities from Lord Howe Island, Old Settlement Bay, Australia - Cyphastrea 1 metagenome | ecosystem: Host-associated > Invertebrates > Cnidaria > Coral ...
TACAAGCTTTTGTCATCAAAGCCTTGCTCACTAGCATGGTGCTGCTACAAACTTTTGTCATCACAGCTTTGCTCAGCAAGCTAGCATGGTGCTGCTACAAGCTTTTGTCATCACAGCCTTGCTCACTAGCATGGTGCTGCTACAAGCTTTTGTCATCACAGCTTTGCTCACTAGCATGGTGACGGCACAGTCTGGTCCATTACTTTGGTAACAACTATAGGCCGTGTCAGCAAAGCCTTATTAAAAAAAAAAACGGCCCACGATGTGGACAAAACCAATTGCGCCAATAGCATAGCAATACTCGTTTTCCAAAAAAAGGATACCAGTAGGACTGGTTTGGTCAGATCACCAACATTGGGGAAACCCACTATCAATCGACTATGCATATGGGATCAAAATTCCAAAAATTTCACAAAGAAAATCAGGTTACAAAATAAATAGAAGTTGCCATGTCTATTCACATATTTTTGTTTGGTGCAACCATAAAGTCATAGAGATTATAGTTGTGGGCATCCAGTCTACTATATCTCATTCAATATTCACTATATTATAGACTATCTATCCCAATATAATCACTTATGGGAACCCCAAAGCCAGCACCGTGCCACGGCTTCCGGTACCGTGACTTTCTCCTGGCCAGCGCAAGGCTCCCAGAAGGTTGGGCAGGATGTGTCTGTGTGTATATATATATATATATCTTTCTCTCTCTCTTTCTATCTATCCCATCTTGGTTCAACAAAACCGAAAATTTGGTAGTTACCAAACAGACCAATTAACAGAAGGGTATCAGAACCAGATGAACATGGTTTAAATCCACATTATTATAAGGTGGAATTTTCCATGTACCTTCGATGTTTAGTTTCAACTTATTTTCACGGATCAATATTCCCCAAAAAATATTCCCATTCTAAGGGATTTGCCACAAACCTCCATCAAAAAGCACACACATACCATTAAATCCGATTAAGTATCCCCTTTGGAAAGAGTTTACTACTGACCCCTATCCAAAATACACAAATCCCCAAAACATATCATATATATATATATAAATACATAGACCATTAAACATTAAACCCAACAAATATCCCCTTAGGAAAGGATTTGCCATAAACCAAATATATATATATATATATATCAGTAACCCCAATAGTTTTTTTGAAGGGGTGTGCCAGGAAACACCATCAGGGTTGACCAGCTGGGTTGAACGGCAGCAGTGATATATATATATATATATATATATATATATATACAAATAGATATACATATGTAAATATTTTACATATATAAATATTATATATATATATGCACTTGTATCTAACAGATGATATATATCATTTAAAAGCATGAATATATATATATATAGAATCACACCTAAATATGTTTAAAATTGTTTAAATACATAAGTATATATATGTATACATATGGATGTATGTATAGATGGATAGATGCATGAATGCCTGGATGCATGCATGTATGTATGCATGTTTGTATGTATGTCTATGTATGTATATGTGTATGTATCTGAATGTATATATATATATACATATATATGTATATATATTTATATATGTGTATGTGCATGTATGTATATGTATGTACATGTATGTATATGTATGTATATGTATGTATATGTATGTATATGTTTGTATATGTATGTATATGTATGTATATGTATGTATATATAAATGTTTGTATGTGTATGTATATGCATAAGTTTATTTATATGTTTATGTCTGTATGGATGTATGTATGTATGCATGTGCATATAGTTACTTACATGTATGTAAGTTTTATCTTACATGTATAATGATGTAAATGACAGTACATACATATCTTATAGAATATATGTATTTGTTTATAGATCATACAGATAGTTTATCTGGGCCGCCTGAGGCCGCACCTGATGATTTTGGTTTCCATTCGAAGGCCTGCGTGGGGCCGGCACCGGTACGGTGGCATGACATTGCCATAAACTAAAGTTGTTGGGAAGTTTCAGATTTGGATTCCAGAACTTAATTCATAACATATGGATGGTAATGAAATCATGGATTTCACATGGTCCTATTGTATAATCAATTCCCCTCCTGCGCGCGCATCAACCCAGTGAACTGTTTTTTGAAGCCCAACGCGTTTCAAGATGGTATCATCTTATCACCAAATATTCAGGAAGGAACAATGCCAATGATTGGCAGACAGCTCTGATGAAAGCTGCCTAAACCCCAAAATATTCTACTTTGCAGCGCCCGTGCCAAGAAGCGCAGTGCACCAAACAAACAAAACTAAATAAACATATATATAGTGTTTTTTTATTAGAAAACAGTCCAAAAAATGGGGACCACAAACACAACTAATCACATTTGCACATCTGCGCGGCCAGCCAGCAGCGCTGCTCGCTCATCAGAAGCATTCCAAGCAGCATAGGCTGCTTTGCGGCGATCGTTGCTAGGGGGCATTCCAGAGTCACGAATCCAGGCCGTGACAAACCTCTGGCATGCCTCACGCATGTTGGTAGGCGCGGCACCCGCATTCACGGATTCACGCGGCACACCCTTTGACACCCACTTGGCATGCCATTCCCGGGAGTTCTTGCGTTTCTTCTCAGCTTGCTCTTCGCGCCTCCTCTCTGAATCATCATCATGATCACCTTCGGCTTGGGCAGGTTCAACAACATCACCAACAGGTTCACCGACAGGTTCACCAACAGGTTCTGCGAGGACGACCTCTGAAGGTTCTGGCACAGGTTCCAAATGGTTCTGAGGTTCCTCTGCCTCAGACGGACCTTTGGGGACATCAGTACTGCTTCCAACTCCATCACCAGAAACACCATCACCTTCATGAAGCGGGGCTGCTTGCATGCGAAGGTTGCGGATGTCCTCAGGTGTAGGCAGGGCAGAATGCTTCACCCCGTAGTAGTAGCGGTGCTCCTCACTTGTGAAATCGGGACTTTCCTCAACCAAGAAAGCATGGGAACGCTTCAAACGCTTTGGAGACGATGGTGCTTCAGGTTCAGCAGCTTCATCAAACTGGTTCATCAAGTTGTCCATGACTTCCAAGGTGTCACCCTCCTTCAGGAATGCCCTCCTTGGATATCAGGAAAAAACACATCTTGGATAACGTAGTGGAACCATTTGATTTTTTATTCATCATTTTTTTGCATTTATTATTTTTTGGTAACCCCCATGAATAAGCCAAGGTACAATTCCGGTGGAGTGGGAGGCATCTGGGTGTTTGCCAACCTCAGTTGCGATGGCAATATATCTCTAATCTATGCGAATAAAAGCACCTTTAACTCCCTTTGCGTTGCTTTAAATAACCCTTTCACTGAACTTGCACCCAAACTTTGATGCAGCACCCCGCACATAGAGGCAAGAAACTCATGAGGAACCCCTGGAACTTCAGATTCAGCCACAGGTTTGGCAAGGGTAGATGCCACTGACTCACCAAGAAGGCAAAAGGTCACTGAAGGCTCACGGTCAATTTGGGAATCCATGCGGATGGGACGAAACGGCTGTGTATCAACAGCTGTCTCAAACTCCAAATCAAGATCAATACACTGGGTAAGAATGTTTGGATCGTTCATCATCCTAGAAGCGGCCATTGCCACGGCAGAGACCTATGGGAACCTGTCTAAAAGTTTTGAAGCCCAAATCCTGCTACACAAGAATTTGTGTTGCTTCAACTTTTGGTTTCTATGAAAATGCTGTTGGTTTCTTCTCCAGAAACATTGTGAAACCAGCTTAACAAATTTGAAACAGATGTTTTTCCTTTCCAAGCGTTGATCACTGCGAGAATGAAACTCTTTGGCCACTGCGCGTGCAGATCACATGCCATCATCACCCAAAACAAAATAAAAATACAAGATACTACCCAGGGGTTCAACAAGATTCTGTGCAAATGATTTCGAACTGGCTTTGCAAAAGCACACAGTGCAGGCCCTTCAAACGCCAACTTTCAAGAGGTGCAAAAGGCACCATAGCCAGGCTTTGTCACTGACTATACCCACCCCTGTGCTATGCACAAGGCTTCCCACAAAATGGCACACCGTACATGGTGTAGGAGAACTTAGATAGTTAGACAATGCGTTTGCATTCATCCTTTGCTAGCTCCAAGTTCCCACTCAGATACCACAATGGCTTCGCGGCAGCCACGCACTTCTCACCCGAATAGACTCGCATGCGCCAAACCTGGGCTGATATGAAGGTATAGGCCCAGGTTACTGGGATTGACTTATGTGAAAAGACAATGGGATAAATGGTGGGTACAGTGGTTAATGATCTACTGCAAGTAGTGCATTGATTGTGATAATTTTCATATAGGACAAAATGGGATTAATGCCAAGATAGACTTGGGAACAACACCATCAATTTGATTGCATGGTGTAAAAAATAACCTTTACAAATAGTACCCCAGACAAAACAAATCTAATCAAACAGATGAGGGGCCAACTCCAGGGGTGAATCTTTCAACTTGGACCACAAGAAGTGGCTTGCGACATTGTTGTGCTTCAAATTTCTCATAGCAATTGCCGTGGGGCGCCATAACAACTGGGAATCTGCATCGGGGGTGATTTGAAAGAAATCATCTGCATGGCCTTGTGTGACCTGGGGTGGTCGTTCACACCGATGCCCCCCAAGAGTAAAGTCCACGGTGATGTTGCGCTCCACCTGCTGCAGGGCTTGGCGCAGCACCATGACAGCAGAGTCCGAGCCGTTCTCCTGGCAGGAGTGCAGGGCTGTCATGGGATAGTTGGATTACTTTGGAAATCAGGTGGTTTGGAATCAGGTAGTTAGTTATATATATATATTCTCATGAATACATATCAGGTGGTTAATATAAATGTATATATATATATGTATATATATATATATATTATGGGGGGGGTGTAAAACAATATATACATATATCAAGATACAAAACTATATACATATATATATATAGATTAGATAGATATAAATAAATGTATAGAGATTAATTATATCTGGATATATATATATATATATCACAAATGGGGGTCGATAAATTTAATGTGGTGGCTGTCCTCCAGCACCACCTTGCGGCGATCATCTTCAAAGCGACATGGAATTCCACGTCCTGGGTTTTCGGCTTCGAATTTCGTTGCCTTCTCACCTGTGAGCCATGTACCTGCCCCATGAAGCATCAGTGGCCCATCAAATGGCCTCATGGTAACTGCCTCCTTTGCCATGATGAACAAGATTGGTCCAGTCATCAAAAGAAGAACCGTAGGAGAATCCGGAACTGGAAGTTCTGCAAGGGGGTCACCATACTTTTCCTTCAACTTGGCAAGGGTGTCTGGCTCGTTGGGGATGTAGGACGGTCCAACCTCCACTGCAGGGGCTAATTCAACTTCAACTGGTGTTCCCTCATGGCAACCCCATTCCCGATCGAACTTCTGAAGCAGGGCTCTCCACTCAGCACCCCAAACAGGGCAAGTCAGAAACTGCTGCCTGATGTCCCTCGGCAGGATCATCTTGGTGTCGACGACCTGGCAAATCGAAAGATCAGGCCGGGATGCCGCAGTGGGAACCTCTTCGGCTGGAAGCTCCTTCTTGTAGCGGGGCACGTACTTGTCCATCGGACTTTTGCCATCCTTCCATGCCTGAAGGGTTTCATAGGAATAATTGGAAAATTTCTTTTAGTATAAGGAGGGATCATGATTAATTTAAACCTTAGTAAATGATGTAAATGGATATCATCATTCTAATTTATGAATTGGTTTGTAAAACAAGTGGCACTTGGTTTAAAACACAGATACCTGCACCAGGTGATTCTTGAGAATTTCATTGGCAGTCTTGAAGTACACATGGTTCAAACTGCATGATGTAGTGGCAAGCCCCAACTGAATCCCAGCCAACTCCAAGGCTGCATCATAAGCCGTGGGGTGGATCAGCAACGTTGGCTTGATCTTTTTCTCATCCTCTCCTGGGTGGATGCCAAGTATTGCCTTCGAAAAATTGTTCAACTCAGGGAGATTTTCTTTTGGCCCTGTCCCACATGAAAAGATATGCTAAATATTTCCAAGTTTCCAAGCAGCGCCATCAAGATCGATTTTGCAACAGGGATCCCTCCAAGCCACTGAGCCGTCTCCTGCAGATCGGTCAGATTGCGTCGGCCGTCATGGCTGAGCAGCTGCTCACCTGGCACGATGAAGTCTCTCTCTTGTAGGGCTGCAGGAAAGTGGCCTGGGGCAAGAGCTTGTCGGGTCCAGAGGTCGCTGCCGCAGAACCTCAGTTGGCTGATCTGCAAGAGACTGACCACTTAATTAGTGGCTTGGAGGGGTCCCTGTTGAAAAAGCACTCTTGATGGCGCTGCTTGGAAATTTGGAAATTGGACAAAAAACATCACATTTTATTTGAAAGGATCCCAATGTTTTGAACGGTTTCTTAAAAAGGGTGTAAACCCCATAACCCCATAACTTCTTGGTCAACACTTTATGGTGTAAAAGCCATAACCCCATAATTTCATATAATTTCTTGGTCAACACTTAAGGGTGTAAACCCCAGAACCCCATGATTTCATATAATTTCTTGGTCAACACTTAAGGGTGTAAACCCAATAACCCCATGATTTCATATAATTTCTTGGTCAACACTTAAGGGTGTAAAACCAATAACCCCATAATTTCATATAATTTCTTGGTCAACACTTAAGGGTGTAAACCCAATAACCCCATAATGTCATATAATTTCTTGGTCAACAATTAAGGGTGTAACCCCCAGAACCCCATAATTTCATATAGTTTCTTGGTCAACACTTAAGGGTGTAAACCCCAGCACCCCATAATTTCATATAATTTCTTGATCAAAAATCAGGGGTGTAAACCCCATAACCCCATAATTTCATGTAATTTCTTGGTCAACAATTTTCGCATCCAAATCCGAAACTTTTGTTGTCAACTTGGACATGGGTGAGGTTCACAAACTCAAAAATGAGATTTGATGGCAATCCAGTTGCTGGTTGATCTGAGCCGGTGGAGGATCCACGTCCTTGCCACGAAGTGCTCGGTGCGCAGTGCCCTTGTTCGGCAAGGTGCTATCTGCCACACACAACCAGCAAAGATACGCCCCGGGGAACTCACGGTTCTTGTGAACCTCACCCATGTCCAGGTTGACAACAAAGTTCCGGATTTCGATCCGACAATTGTTGGCCAACTTGTCCTCGATCTTGCGCCAATCGGCCCTCAAACTGCCCCCAGCAGTGCTGCCGAACAGCAAGGGGGGCAAGACCACGGCAGCTGATCCTTTGTCAATGAGATTCAATGAACTTTGAAGGGTAAGGATAGTGAGCTTTTACAGGAAAGGATTTGAATAGTGAACCAGCTACTCAGGTTAATCATTATGTTTTGCCAAATCAGATCAAGGGTTGTTCTTTGCCAACAAATCAAAAGTTCCCTGCTGTTTGGTTTACATGTGGAAGGTAAACCAACCAAAATGCATTTATCTTTTGGGAAACCAAGACACGAAAAGGGTTTCTGAAGAGGACCTTCTCCAGAAATTCTCCCAGGGCATTGATCTCTGGCTGCGACATGACCCCAAGCTTTGTGCAGTCACAGTAAACCACCGCCTGCACATCATCCACGGGCACCTGCCAGGGTGATGCATGGAGCATTGGAGCCAGGGTGATGCATGGAGAGGCTTGGATCTGAGGAAAATATGGAAAATATATAGTATATATATATATATAAATCTTTATGAAGATACATAGTTTTACAACCATATATATAACTATGTATACACATCTGTATTTAGATATATATTAAAAGGATCCTTGGTTGAAGACCAGGTCTGGTTAGATTTTGAAATGGTTGAGAACGACCATATTGAGCAATAACAGTAGTTTGGAACACCAATCCTTGTGCTGAGACGCCACCAGACGGAAAGCAGGATCCAGGCTTGGGAAGGATTTCAAGTCAGTCACATGGATCATCTTGTTGAACTTTTCCATGTGGGTCTCTGCAAGCCTTGGTCATTGGTCAGAACACTTGGTTGAAACCAAAAATATACAAATGGGGATACAATTCGAAAGAGATAGATGGGGATACAAACATATACAAACAGATGGCGGGTTAAAAAAGATGGTGGGTACAGACTTTTTGGTATAGGAGCTTTAGTTAAGAAACAAATCGAAACTGTTGGTTTCCCCGATACTTAAGTTCTTTTAGGTGTGGAAGCCTTTTGATACAAAAAATATTGTTTCTTTTTTGATCGAGAAACTCTTTGCCCACCTGGATCTGCCCCTTCTCATGCAGCACTTCAACCACATGAAGCCGCTTGGCACTGGCCGCTGCCTGTGCATTGAATCGCCCCATTGCGGCGCAATCCTGAGCAATCTTGGCTTTCACCTCACGAAATTTGGCCGCTTGAGCCGCATCTTCCATGGCAACAATGTCCTCTGTGTCCTGGATCACCACGGAGACACTGGGCGGTTCAATGAAGTCAGTCCACAAGCTCAGGTGCTGCAACTGCCACGTCTGCAACTTGGCCGAAATGGCCGCCTCAATCTCTGCAAAGTAATCCCTGAGTGGACCAAATTGAACTCCTTCCAAAACAAAATCAGCTCCTACAAAAACAACTCCACTTGAATTTGCAAAAAGTGTTTCTTTTTTCAAGTTGGGCAAAAACACTAAACAGTGGAAAAATACCAAACAATGGACCATGTTTCTTCTGGAAGAAGCTCTTCTTCACCTCAGCTTCCTTGTCTGCATTGAAGGATGACAATTGGCGTGCCTCTTTCAAAACTGCAGTGTAGATGCAAGAGAAATCACAAAAGCGATCAAATTGCTCCTGAGACAATCTCATCTTGGATCGAGCGCTGCGTCGAAGCTTTCGGCAGGAATCAACATAGCTCTTGACGACCAACTGCAGGTGTAGAACTTGAGATTCTGCACAGACAGTCAATGCCTTCTTCATCGGGCACACAGGAATCTTCGGTGATGTCCCCAAAACCCATCGGGTGGACCGAAATTGGTCCGTCGAGAAGGCACACTCCTTCCACTTGTGCCTGTCCAAATGGTTCGAAAGCACTTGACGGCTTTCAGGGCAAGTCCCCTGGATGAGATTGAGCAATGCCCGGAACTTGTCCTCATCGATTCGATGACGGGCCGTGAGGCCTGATGTGATATGGAATTTGGAGACCACGTCCTTCAGCCTCTCTTCTGCTGTCCAGTGGGCAGGATGGGAACCATCCAACTGATGCACTTCAATGACTCTGCTGAAGCGAAGTGCCAGCTGCAGGTTGTTTGGAGCCTGGCGCTCCGACCCCTGATACGACAACTGCAAATTCCGAAATGACATGGCAACCTCGCCAACGTCCAAGGCCACCTGAGCATTGTTTCTTTGACCCAAGAAAAATCTTTTAAGTGGAACATTGTGAAACCATATTTGTCCAGCTTTTAAAAAATGGAAAATTGATTGAGACCATTCAAAGTAACATGAACTGGAACTAGCCAACACTTGTCCAAAATGTGGAACATCGGTTTCAGCAGCTCAACGCCAGCTTGGTCCTGCAAGTCAACCTCTGCAGCTGCAGCGAGAATGGTCGCAACACAAGTTGCCCTGGTCCATCCCTTGACAATTTCAATGCTGCCAGGCTCTAAGGTCCATTGGCCTCCTGGAAAAAAGATTTCAACCCTGAATCCCAGCTAAATCTTTTTTTTTACAAAGGAAACATGTTGGGAAACTAAAACTTCATCTAAACTTATTTAATGCTGATGTCCTGAAGGATTGGACTGCAAGCACCCATCAATTGGTTCTCGGCCAAGATTGACACCACCGAACAACATGCTCTCAAAAGTTTGGAGCCAATCATCCACTGCCGGTAAGCCATCTCCAGGCAGGCTAAGCCTGAGCTAGCTACACCACAGGCTATCATAAATACCAAACTATGTTGATAAGATAGGTGGTTGAACTCTAAAACCTACCAGAAACCCTAAGGAGATTCAAACTTCAGAACCCGTCACAAAACCCAAGTTAACTGTTTGACTTAATCAAACCCATCCCAAATAAGATCCGTGGATTAACTTTATAACCTGTAACAACAAATCCCAAGATATCTTAATAAGATGGGTGGGTGAACTTTATAACCTTGAAGCTACGGCCCGAATAAGGTTTCCCCACAGTAAGAAGGTATCCCAGAAGATAAGTGATTAACATTTGTAACCATTAGATGATGGGAAATCGCTCTATTAAATTAGATGATGGGAATTAGATGATTATCCAATGTTTGCCTAGAATCTTCAGGCACGTAATGGGCACTTTGATGGTCTCCCCGTCGGAAGCGCAGCTTGCCTCCTGAGTGGGGTTGAATCTAGTTCAAAAACATCCTTTTGATGTCACAAAACAGGGGTCCTCTTAACTTTATCCCTCTAAGATATCATATGATTTGTCCCTGGATACCCATAGCTCACAGATTGAGATTGAGATATACCCTTTTGGGGCATTCATTCCATGTTTGAAAAACAACACCATGCTAATCAGAAGCAAAGAAACCACATCAGCTTTGAAGAGACCTGGATTGCCCCTCATGGCAGTGTAGTCCCGAAACCAGGTGGCCAGCTGGGAAGCATGCAGTGTGTTGTGCTCCACAACTTTGGCTGCAAGGAGGTCCATGATGCAGTGGGCAGGATGGGCGTTGGAAGCATTGTCATCCTTGAACAACTCCACATACCGCAGAAGGTCCTATGGGAAAGGGGCACTATATGTGTATGACATTCTTGTTGATGATTAATATTAACATGGTTTTATCTTAAAACACATCAACTCACATATGGATCTGATTCTGGTTGTATCCCCATCCTTCACAAGTCCCTGATCCCCCGGTGGAAACTTTGCCAACTGTTTGGCATAGATGGTGCACAGCCGCTTCGCAGGAGGAGTGCCAGATTTGGAATCTGGACTTTCCTCCTTCTTGAAGCCAGCCTTCTCCTCAGCCTTCTTCAGCAACGGGCTGAACATCACGACTGACAATGGGCGTCAGCTTGTCTATGGGTTTGATCCACTATGATTGCAATCATCATTGACTGCATTGAATTTTTTTTCAAAATCCAATTTCATTTTCAATGCAGTGAACCCCTCCCAGAGCATTGAAAAATGATGACGTTTGCCTTATGGTGTAATTTTATTTTTGGATTCCAATAAAAAAATTACACCGCGCCCCAGACGCTAAGTCTTTTCAATGCAGTGGGCCTCCACCGCTGCATTGAAAACTTTTTTGGATTTTGAAATCATTTTCAATGCACTTGAAGCTGCCGTCAACACCGACCCAATTTTGTCCAAGAATTTCCAGGAACCATTTTTCAATGCAGTAGTTGCCGTCCACTGCATCGAAAATGGTTTTTTGGGTTTGAAAATCTGACTCATACATCGAAAATGGTCACCAAACAGTGTTGAGTACATCGAAAATGTTCCCCTCAAAAGGTTGGCTACATCGAAAATGGTCACCAAACAGTGTTGAGTACATCGAAAATTTCCCCCTGGGAGGCTTGACTACATCGAAAATCTATTCCCAAAAAATGTTGGGTACATCGAAACTGTTCCTCTGGGAAGGTTGACTACATCGAAAATCTGTTCCCAAAGATGTTGGGTACATCGAAAATGTTCCCCTGGAAGGGTTGACTACATTGAAAATATGTTCCCAAAAATTTTGGGTACATCGAAAATGTTCCCCTGGAAGGGTTGACTACATCGAAAACCTGTTCCCAAAAATGTTGGGTACATCGAAAATGTTCCCCTGGGAGGGTTGACTACATCGAAAATCTGTTCCCAAAAATGTTGGGTGATTCGAAAATGAACTCCTGTCTTTTGTGGGTACATTGGTAATTTGCCCTCAGCATTCTTCACTATATTGAAAAAATCGATCCCACTAATTTCTGGTCGCATTGAAACCAAGACCCTGTGACAGTTGACTACATCGATTTTTGAGCCAAGACTAATCTTTTGAATGCTGAAAGAATTTCCCCAAATTGGAGATGGCATATGTTTTTCACCAAGGAAGGAATGAATATGGTTGGACACCCTGTCTAACTAGACTTAGAGTTGACCCTTATTGACCCTTACTTGTCTCATTACCTTCCTTGGTGAAAAACATATGCCATCTAATAGTAATCCCCTGCTTGTGGTTGGTTAAGGGGGTCGCATCCTAAACCACTGGCCCTGGGCCCCCAAAACCATTTTTCAACTTCCTTTGCTCCATCATTGCCGACGGTTGCCCTGCCAAATCGTTCTGAGCGGCACGGCCGGGGCTAAGGCGGCGATCACCGAATCATGCAAGATGTATCTGGGTTCAGCCACAGGTGGGGCCACCGGGTTACTTTCAAGCCACTCTAATCGGGGTAGCTGTGCATTCCTCCAAAGCTCATTGTTGGCCAGCTGCACTAAGTAATCGCATGCCCTTTGATATTTGTGGCCGTATGCCTGGACAACTGCAAGACCCAGCTTCCGCCAACCCCCAGCTTTGTCGGCTGTGTGGTTGTTGGATTCCCTGATTGGCATCAATGTCCCCAACAAAAAAATGGAGCTTTATGGGAAAATTATCGCCATCTACTTTTGAAATAAGGAACCAGACTAGTAATCAGATGATACATTAAAAAAAAAAACCCTTGAACTGGGGCTTCAAAAATCATGATGGTTCCAAATCTTTTTCCTGACTCTGTTTTTTGGGTCGGTTACATATTTTTGAAACCCTTAATCAAATGGACATTCTTTATTATCGGACACTTTAATAACATAGGGTTGGGTCCCTGGACAACATTGTGAAGAATCCCAAATGAATTCAAAAGTTGAAAATTGGTTGCTAATAGGAGCCTAGTCTCTTTGCAGCGGGAATCAAAGCAAAATTACGGGCCCGATGCTCTGACAGTACAAGTAATGGTTGTTGGGACAGGTTCTCATCGCATATGTGCTTCTTGATGAAACATACCACATCATTTGGTGAATCAGTTCCTCTGAAGGAGCCACGGTCAATGTTGTTCGCCAAAGCTTCTGGGACATCTGGCAGGGGCTTGGGCGGACAGGAATTTCCCCTGGGTCAAATGCAAATCCCAAAGAATTGCAATATATTGCAATCATCCTAAAGAGCTAAAAAACCTTACCTTTTTGCCACTTTTCTTTGGGTTGCTTTCTTTGGGGTTCAACTGAGGGTGTTGCTATTTGTATATATAAGTGGAAGAAAACAAAAATCATATATAATGGTCCTAGCCTCTTCGTAACATGCTCAAAAAAAGATGATTTCCATCTTGGTCACGAAGGAGTCCACCCTCCAGCTTAACTCCCAGATTTGGAATGTGTTTACGCCAATCACGGGTGGCATCCAGCTTCCGCACATTGACTTGCACATTGGTTCGCAACCACTGTTGTATGGATGGTTTGCGTAGCTCATTGTGGATTGCGTCCATGCAGTCTTGCACATCCAATAGTTGTGACTGGTTGCCAACTCCACGACTGATGATTCCCCAGAGCTGATCTTCAGGGCAGGTTTTGAATGGCTTGAAGATTCGTACATAAAATGCAATAGTAAATGGATTACTTACCAAACACCCAGTCACGACCAGTTTTCATCTTGACCAGGCCTATACGACAATGAGTGTGGCTTTTTCTCAGGTGTGCCAGTGTGGCACTCCTGAGAAAAAATTTCCCCACCAAGGCATTGAGGAATGTCATGAGATAGCTGTTTTTCGCTTCGCGTACTGTATTGTCGGCCTTATGTGCCATATGGTCCCTTCCACAAAATACATAGCAGGAAATATCCATCATAAATTTCCCAAGGAACCCCAAAAACACACACCAAAACCACTTTCCCAGATTGGGCTGCCCAGGTGCAATCAGGACCAGTGAGCGCGGAGGCTCACGGCCCTGATGCCGACAGATTCGGAAAACCTGGTGGCCGCAAAGAAATGCAGATGGAACAGACTACTAACAACTAGGAAGGTTTGATTGAAAAAAAGACCCATTTTAGGGGGGAGATTTCAGAAGACATTTCTTCATAAAATTGGTGAATTATTTTCTGTTGGAAATCCATTCGGTGGCAGTAAGCGAAAAACGTTTTATCGTATAGGCAAGTGGCATCATCCATTGTTTGCGCCAAAATTTCCATTATGCAAGAGGAATTGTGTCTTCCAGGTTCATCGATAGCAAAGATATTGCAACAGTATCCGAAGGCCCAAGCCCCATGAATTTTCAACCGGGGCCGGATATGTTTCGCCCTTAGCCAACCAAACAGGGAAGAGGAAAGTATGGATAGAAATCACACAAGAATAAATAAGTATATATATATAAATTTATCTATATATAAATACAAAAATATATACACATGTATAATATATACATAAATATTTACACAAATCCACAAATATTATATATATGTAATTTTACATATATGTATACAGATGCATATATATATATAGATATACATGTATATATATATAGAGATATACACATATGTATATACATATACATATACATATACATATAAATATACATATATATATATATATACATATATATATTCATATATATATACATTTATATATACATATATACATATATGTATACATATATAGATATGTTCATTTATATATATATATTTGTGTATGTATGACTCATTACAGTTAATAGATGGAAATCTGTATCGAAAAATTGAATTTTCCAAATGTATGGGGCGTTCCAAATATGCAAGGCTTTCGAAATATTAAAACCCCAATGTCCCATGGATTGATACAATGGATATATCCGAGCCAATAGGAGGTGAATACATTTGTCACAACCCAGAGTTTGATATCATACTGGATGAACCCCATCATAACCAAGTTGGTACTTTTATTCCCTAGTAATACCATTTTTCGGGACTCCTGGGATTTTTTGAAAAAGGATTTGGAATCCATCCCCAATTATTTCTTGGGTACATACAATTTTATTGAATTACACCCAGGGTCAGTGCAGCCGATGACCGTAACTGGGGGTCCCTTGGCAAGCCAAATTTGGCCTGGTCAAGGCCATCGGTGCAGATGGTGACCACGCCCGATGATGGGTCAGCGCTTTCACTTTGGAGGCGCCAACACACTGTCCTGTCGCAATACTGATCGTGGAGGTGCTGCCTGTAGAGCTGAAGGGCACCCAACTTTTGGTTGAAACTCAAGGTCCTGTCAGATAGGTCTGACTTCAGAGTCTGGCAAACTTCACATTGTGTAAACATAGTCTTTTGGCGGAAGCGTAAGATGTCTTTCCACCTCATCTGGTACACGTGATTGAAAGTCGAATACCTTGGCCGAGAACCAAGTAAGGGGAAATTCTAAACCAGCCATAGGCAATCGGTATAATGCTTTCTTTCTGTTGTCACCTCCAAGGAAGGTACTTAACCTCCAGTGATGTTAATAAAAAACATGGGGACTATGTTTGGTATGGTTTGCTAATTTTCCACTTGGGTTGGTCCCCCAAAAAAGGCCCCCCACAAGTCCCAAAATCTTTCATAAAATGTAGGGAAAACCGTGCACGGTTTTTGGGGGACTTGTGGGGGCCTTTTTTGGTGAACCAACCTAAGTGGGAATTTACCAGTATGGTTAAAAGCAATTATGGAAAAGCGGTTTTGGCAAATAACCAATTTCCATCAAGAAACGATGCAGCATATTGACCTAACATCTGTTGGCTGCTTTTGTAGTGCTCGTACAAATCAGCAACTGTTCCAGGAGGAAGATACTTTCGAATCAAAGACTGGCCAGGAAGAATTTGGGTCAGGTGGCCAGTAGACCGTGTAGACAACCATTCTCCCAACTCATCAGTGTTGTCAATGTCAGAACTGATTTCAAACTCAGAATAAGCAGTGTCGTCATCCAGGTCAGTTGGGGCTTTGGGCTTGCAAGCGCGACCTCTTCGGATAAACCTATGTGGACCCAATTGAACGTCAGGAACATATATAATAACCCCCTAAATAATGTTCAGAGACCTACCAGTTGAAGAATAACTGCACATCCCAAAACCATACATTTCCCATCATTAAAAAAAACAACAGAATAACACATTGTAGAGAAGGAACTGGTCTGGCAATGTCTCTGCAATGTTGTTGTATGCAGTTTGCAGGAATGAATCTATTGTCCACGTCCCTGGTTTGCTCTTGTATTCCCTCTGACCAAAACGCAAATCAGGGCCACCACCTTGTAGGCGGCGAAGTCTATGGGTTCCGATCCCCAAAAGACTGGTTAGGCACTTGCTACCAACCTTCTTCTCGAGCAGCTCGCACCCGGAGGCAGTGCTTCCAGCCTGCTGAACCTCAGCCGACTGAAGAGAAGGCATGGCGTGGTTTGAAATTGGCTGTCCCTGGTTCTATGACGTGGAATCGGGTTAAAAAAAATGTTTGTATAAATATGTGGCCAAAGATCCAAAGAATCTTGGTCCCTCTTGTTGAGGCTCCAGAATTTCTCTAAGAAGGCCTTAAAGTCCTTTGATCCCTTGTACTGTCGATAGCAATCTTTCAATGCACCTTGGTATGGAGCACAGGTTTGTCTTGATGAAAATCTTAATGCAATGCAAATGCAAAAATATAGGGTAATCATCATAGGTATAAACACGCCAACATTTTTCAAAAAAAACAAACTTTTTCTGCAAGTTGAATCTAGGCACAGCTGCAAGACGGGGATTCAAACAACTTCTCCAAATGGTTTTGGTCAATCCCATTTGCCTTGTAAAAGCCTTCTTTACCCTGTCTAGAGTATGCAGCTGCGGCTTTTCGCCTAGTGTTGTCATAAGCACGTTTGGGTCTTTCTGTCACCTCATCGGCATTCTCTTTCCAAAAGCCACTGGCAGTAAACTGTTGAGCACTTTGCCACCCCAGTGCAAAAACTGTGTCTTTAGGCCGTTGGTCACCACAATTGCTATCAGACGAATCGGTTTCACAAACAAAATCATCTTCTGCAGCTTCTGATTGAAAGGGAACCAAACTAGTAGCTGGAGTCTTCACCCTTTTGGGAACACCCTGCTGTTCCTCCCCTTCATCTTGAAATGGGCCGGGGGCAGGTTGCCTTTTCAAATGGGAATTCTTGGAAGGGTTCAACTGCCTGTTTGGCCGTTTACCTCCTCTTTCAGCTGACTCTGCCCCAAACAATCTAGGGGTTGATGGAGTAGAAACAGTTGGATCCTGAAGACATTGCTCCAAAAAAACTACAGCACGCCGCCTCTGTTCGGCAGGTTCTGGTGCAAACGGTGGCATCTAGCCTCGAGCCCCAGAGTTGGTGATTGGTCAGAATGGTTGGCACCTATTCCAATTTGTAGTCCACATAGTCTGATTAATATGCCATTAAGATGCCATTAAATTTGGTCTGGTTTTTATGTTGAATTGCTATTAAGATGCCATTAAATCTGGTCTGGTTTATATGTTGAATGTACAAACAGCACTTGGTGAGAAACGGAGATGACACGCACCATTTTTCAACATTGTCGATGCAAAGCCTGTTGATATCATATGGCATCATCGAATTAGCTTTCACTCTATTTATCTTCTACAAACAAAACGGCCATCAAAAGAGTAAAGCCGGCACAGGGTAGGCTCATGCCATTGCCCGCCATAGATCGCAGGGCAGACTCTCGAACTTCTGAAGTATCAATGGGGTCCTTAGCCAAAACAGCATTTGGTAATGTGGAATCAAAATTCAGATAGGAAAGAAATCAGAGATAGATGATTCTCAAATGAATTTGTGGGTAACCTTGCATTTGCCGACCAAAAACATAATGCAACCAGGGGTCTGACATGACCGCTAAATAGATGAATTTGGATGTTTTTTTTGGGTAACCCGGAATTTGGTCACAGAACGGCCCATCCCACACATACAGCTATAACTATATATCCAAACAGATATGCATCAATATGTATATATACATATAAATGTTTTGAGCTATTTTTACAAATACATTTACATGTAGATATAGTGACATATATATAGATATGCATACCAATAGTTCCTGGATTGTAACTATAAACATATTTAGTTTTATGTGTGTATTTGTTGCAAACATATTTCAATATATATATATATATATATTTACATACATAATCCAGAAACATTTTTGGGATCCTATAATTAATACGCAAATGTGTATATGCAAACAGCATGTATACATTAAAGCCCAAATGCACATACATATATATATATATATATTTAAAGTTATGAATATGATTTATGATTTATGATTGTAATAAGAGCTTTAATATATAAGATCATCAATATGTATATATATATACATACGCATTATTATATCAATGCAGTTGGGGATCCACCCGAGCTGCTGCGGCACCTGGCCCCCAACACGGGTATCCAAGAGCATGCAGATGCTCCCGACCAGTCATAGTCCGACCCTTTGGTTCAGACCTCGGGCATGGGCCAAGCGGTTTACTAGCCTATGCTCTAGTTGGTTCATGCAGCACTGTTGCAAGAAATTTGATTTTTCTATGCATTCATAAGTGGTAATGAAACAAGGCAATGTTACCAGAGTTTCATCTTGGTTTATCAAATGCGGCAAGTAGCCAGAAGTAGGAGCTAGTTGTGAGGCATGGCAGTGTCCTGCCACCAATTTGTAATGTGGAAAAAACTTGGTGATTGTTGGAAACAAAATCTTGGAAGAAATCTCGGTCCTGTCTTTCAGTTCCACACGTTTGCGCTTGTCAACATTCGCTGACAAATCATAAAGGCCTTTCTCTGGGCAAGCTCGACGAAACTTCTCCAGATGATGCGCATGGGACCTCAAATACGGTTCGGTGTGCTCATATGGAAATGTTAATTGGATTAACAGCAGTTTGAAAAGCAAAATTGTTTTAGAAAAATCCATGACTAGTGGCTTGGTCAACTGGTCTTCTGTAAGAGCACCATTTGCATTTCGCAGTTCAAACAAATAGCATTCATAGTTCAGTGGGACTGGGGTGTCCTTTCCCACAAGCAGAATTCCAGCAAGTTCCTCAAGGGAATACTTGGAAGCCCAATGTTTCTTGTCCTTGTGGAAACAAATCCTCCATGATCTCGGTCGGGAATTCGGGTGGCCGAACATCCTGGGGTGAAGCCTTGGCATAGCGGTTTGATTGGCCCATGAGGTTTGGAAACTTCTGCTAGGATTTGCCGAACTTCATCCCTGAGGATTGAACTGTGCACACTGACGGTGGTGTGATTTGAGATTTTCATCCAAGTAGTCCTCGCATTTTTTAAGGTTGACACTAAATTGAAAAAGCTTGGGAAGACTGCTTGTTACCTGCTGCACATATCAAATATGTTTCACTGCTGAATGGCCCCGCCTCTTCATACTCCGGTACATTTTCATGCACTGATACTGGACATTTCTGTCGGAAGCGTGTCCCAACATCATGCAAACGTTTGACAACAGAGTTGGCGAATCCTTCCTTTTTCCCATACCTTAGATTCGGTGCTGGCATTGTCCTCTAACAAAAAGTTTAAAGATTTGATGACATCCCAGGGTTGATTCCAACATGTTCAAAGGAATTCCAAGGGGTAGTGCTGCTAAGTGTACTTGGACCACAGTATGCAAGGAGCTCCCAGCAAACCACAATCATCTTCAGAGCCTGCCTGGAGTCCCAATGGGCACCTCATCACATGGTGGCTGGTACCGGCAAAAGGAAATGAATCAGTGATAATTTATGGAATCCTAAAATTGGGGGTGATACCCAGATTGGTGGTGATAACTTATGGACGCCCCAGACTGGTGGTGATAATTTGTGGAGACCCAAAATTGGTGGTTGTAATTTGTGGATTCCCAAAATTAGTGGATGAAAATGTGTGGAATCCAAAATAGGGGGATGAAAACAGTTGGAATTAAAAAAATCTTTGGTGTTGCAATCAAAACACATCATGTGGTGTTGCTCACAGTATGCCTCTTTCACCAGTGTAAGCTTTGACGGAGACCAGGGTCCATTCTCCGGTGGGTTCTGGACCAAATCAAGAATATCTCGAAAATGGCAGCTGTCGGGATAGTGACCCATGGTGAAATTTGCACAGGCATTGTTCTTCTCCACCTTGGCTACATCAAAATTGGATGGGAGATGTTTGTTTGATACCTAATTCAGGAAACGTGTCATTCTGGTTCACAACTTGTTGGGCTCTAATTTTTGGTAGCCACAAATATAGTTCATTGCAGAAGGTAACGGTTCAGTTGTTTAATGGATGTTAACTGAATAATAGATGTTACATGCCCGATGGGTATACAGGATACAATGGAATTGTTATATACCTTTTTTGATCAATGGAGATTGCAGTTGTTTAATGGATGTTAATTGAATAATAGATGTTACATGCCTGATGGGTATACAGGATAAATGGGTACCTTTTTTGATCAATGGAGATTGTGCCTGAAATTGGCCCACACAGACCTATCAAATATTACCCACTTCAATACATCTGAGGGACATTGAATGTGAACGTAAGGCCTGTTACCACGCCCCACATTTCCACTGCTGCAACTGAAATCATTTCCCATGCCCGTCGCACACAAAGAGCGCCGCCAAATAAGTCAAAACAGTTCCACTTCACAGTACCTAAGTATGGTGGCATTGGTGAAGGATATGGTAGTAACAGCTAAGAGGTACCAGGGCTGGGAAAAAATACAACGAATTGTTTAATATGTTGAACATACAATGTTGGTTTGCATTCCAAGTACTCAATTTTCTTTTCACAAATCCTTCTCCGCATAGTATAGCCACGCGCTCGAGCAACACAAAAGCCCAAAGCCTAGGGTTGCGCTAATGATTTGGCAAGATGTGTGCAGGAAATGGATAATAAACACTAATCAGAAAATAAAACAAACATCCAACATGTTCAATGATAAAAAACAAGTGTGAATATGTGTGAATGCTACTTCGAAACGATAGCTGCGGCGCAGTTCTTGGAAGAGGGTACGGCGGAAAAGATGGCCTGAGCAGCATGGAAAGTGTGGCTGACTCATCCACAACATGATGCAATGTAACTTGGCCAAACCAATTTTCATTAACATCTCATGCAATGGAAGGGTAAAATGTCATTTGAACTTGGACCAAACCTTTTTGGACAAGAAACAGAACTACTTCAAGGTCATCATTGGGAGGTGAAGGGTTTCTGGCCCCCATTGCTGCAGCTGGTTGTTTCTTCAATTGGCCCTTGGCCGGCGCAGCAGACGCTGGCCGTTTCCGGCATGGCTTCCCGCCCCTGCCCGCCCGTCCATTTAGCAGGGCTGCCAGATCCATGCCTGGCCTTCACGGCCCTGATCTTTGAAATCTAAAACAGAGGGGTTGCAACATGTTGCGCCGTGTCAAAAGCATTTCCAAACTTGAACTTGTTTTTTTGAAAACATGTTTGCACTCCAGAGCAGCAGCAGCAGGGGGGTGGTTGCACCTCACTGTGCCAGGACGTGTGCCTGCCATACGAACAAGTGTTCCAAATGTAGCAAAATGTCAACAACATGCGTTGCTGTAATCATGCAAATGAAGGCAGCAACCCAAAAAAAACTTGGAAGCAGAAAAAGGGTTGAACATATAATAACATATGACTACTGCACACATCTGCCAAATTGGTAAGTTAGATGATCTTAGATGATACCAAAAAAAACTTGCCCACAGGGGTTCGGTGTCATTATCCGATTCCTTGGTCCCCTGGCGCTGCTCGCGCCTGAGGTGCAAAGTGGCACTGGTCGGTGTAGCTTCCGTCTTGCCTGTGCGAGACCCCCCCCCGCCCCCCAACCCCCACCCCAGGGCATCTGGGATGTTGGTCCTGCAGTCATTCTTCACATTGAAAGGGTAGCTTACTCTGAAATTTGGAAAATAATTACATAAGATATCCCAAAAAAGATAATAATAAATGCTAATGGCTGCAGGATAGATCGGATGCTGCTTGTGGGTTTCACCTGGGGTTCCCAATATGTGATGGTAGTAGACCCATACAATCCCACATAGAAATATGATAAAACTAAACAAACACATATATATCTATATATCTATAATATATACATACAAGGAAGAATAGAATGTGGCGCAATTGGTTTTCCTGTCTGGAAAACATTTTTTTTTTTGGCTCGAAGGCGTTGGCTGTCACCATGCTAGGGGGCAAAGCTGTGCTGGCAAAACTATAGCATAGACCCTATGCCTGTCAGCATGCTACTGTGTAAGGCTGTGCTGGCAAAGTTATAGAGCCTATGGCTGTCAGCATGCTACTGTGTAAGGCTGTGCTGGCAAAGCTTGCAGCATAGAGCCTCTGGCTGTCAGCATGCTATTGTGTAAGGCTGTGCTGGCAAAGCTTGCAGCATAGAGCCTATGGCTGTCAGCATGCTACTGTGTAAGACTGTGCTGGCAAAGTTTATAGTAATCACCATGGTAGTGGAGCACCATCTTGGCCAGGAGCCAGATGTCACCAATTTGGGGCCAGATGCCACCAATTTAACTTCCTGACATTCCCTGACACATTCAAAATCAAATTCAAACTGCTATGAAATCATATGATCCAACTGTACTGGATGCAAATGCAATGAAGTCATGAGTGGTTATTGTATACCTGACTATACTTGACTTGTTAAGGAATTTGGACAGGCACCAACATCAAGATATCACTGAATTTCTGCAAGAATCTGCAAGAGTTTGGGTTTGGGACACTGCAGCGCCCTCACTTTGCA
>Ga0126342_10005181_pt1 | contig 22636 bp, 23 predicted proteins | sample Cyp1metagenome_FD_92528 | JGI IMG/M metagenome (GOLD analysis project Ga0126342, IMG submission 92528) | Coral microbial communities from Lord Howe Island, Old Settlement Bay, Australia - Cyphastrea 1 metagenome | ecosystem: Host-associated > Invertebrates > Cnidaria > Coral ...
AAATCTCTTCACTGAACCCGATCGGGTAAATAAAAATAAAATAAGATCAAACGCAACCAGTGCCACGAACTGTAACATTGATCCACTTATCCCTCACCAACCAACCGTAGATAAGTGACCATATATGTATGATATGATTATATATATATGGTTATAGTTATAGTTGTATATGATGTTAATATCAGTAGATTTAATGTTCAAACTATCTTGAGATATGATGTGAGATTTGAAGATGCTGATTGGTGAGAAAATCACTTGCAACCATGAAAATTTCAATTGGATGACCATCTGACATCATCTAACTATCTCCAAAGGTCAAACACCAATTTTGGCCCCCCAGCTGGGTTTCTCCAGACATAGGGTGGGTACCACCAAGATTTCCCATTATAATATATATATATATATATACATATGTATAATATCCCCATAAAGTGCCTTGTCATCTTCATCAAACCAGGACCCCACAGTCATTCGGGCACCCACACTTTGTCTATGCTGCGACATCGCAGCGTGACTTGGTTCGGAGTTTGGGCGGCCAAATCCTGCGAGCTCAGGAGGTCCAAAAAGGCGAGAGGCGTATCAGTGGATCAATGGTTTCTACCCTTACGGTGGGTGTGTAAAGTCTATATTTTATCATATAATATTCCAAATATATACGTGTATAATATAAATATATATATATACGTATATGTGTATATATATATTATGCAATTTTATGTAATACACACACACGCATTGTTATAATATGTTATAATACATACACATTATATATGTATTCCAATGAATCAAAACAAAGTGTCCAGCCCTAGGATCCATCTCCTCCAGTTGACATCGACGCATCGCCAAAAGAACCAGCCATGGGCCCCATGGGCCCCATGGGGGCCATGGGGCCCATGGCTGGCGGCCCATCCCCTGGTGACTCCCGAGCTCTCTGGTAATGGCTAACATAGTTATTGAACATGCTCATTTATAGTTGATTTACCCACTAAAAATGGTGAGTTTTCATAAATATAACTGGTTGGTGATTGACCTACCCCTCTGAAAAATCATGGACTTCGTCAGTTGGGATGATGATTATTCCCAATATGATGGGAAAGTCATAAAAGCCATGTTCCAAAGCACCAACCAGATAATCGTTCATAATATGGAACTATAATCATCTATCATTCCAATCAAAAGAGTGTATTGTATCATGACTATACATCTATTGTTCTGATCTTATGTGATCAAGTGCTGTAATTACGTGTCATCATCTATATATATTCGTTCATCACCTATCCAAATTACAAGGTATATTGAGTGTATAGTGTAAAGTCATCCTCTATGTATATTTATACGGTACCAAATACATCAAAATATTTGGAAAATTCCATCATGACCTGTCATCATCTCTATTCAACTTGCAAAAAGTGTTCCGATCATGACCCTCCCCCAAAAACAAGGAACTGGGGAAACCAATTGAAGTTTGTTAGCCGCATCCCCATCCGCCTCCCATGTTACCGAAGCTTCCGAAGCCGTCCAAGGCGAAGCCAGCTCCATCGGGTCCAAAGGATGGAAAGGACTGCAACGAGAAGTTTCCACCGAAGGAACCTCCGGGAACAGAGCCGACACTTGGAGAGTCGGGGAAGATTTCAGGGACCCCCTTGATTGCTTGCGCTATTGCATTCTACCCTGGAATCAGAGGCTAGCTGGGGTCTGGGGCTCAAAACTCGAGGATTTCTAGAAAAGGAGTCAAAGAAGTGGTTCTCTTTTTTGGTATCCTACATATTCACTACAGTACATATATAGTGAATGTTCCACTCCAAGATGAACACAAAGGGCACCAGACTCATTTGAGGACTTTCCCAAAGCCAATTGTAGACTAGTTCTGATTGGCTCACAGATATTCCCATCAGTTCAAGGACGTTCATACGATGTCTATTGTCTATATCTATTACAGAGTTCGCATGAACAGTGGCGTCCTGACCCCGCTCTTCAACATCCTTGAAGCAACTTTAAGCATCAAACCATCAGGAAGTCATTAAGGCCCCTCAGTCACCCAAACAACTGTGCCCCAAACGAATGGCCCTCGTTCTTCCCTCTTATGATCCCCTTGATCAATGGTCACATCCCCCAACCAATGTCCCATTTGTTGGTCCGTTATAGCTACCATCCCATGATTCCTAGTAGGGGTCCAACGTTCGATCTTTTTCGTGGATATCATCCGTTACAATATGTTACAATCCCATCGTCTGCTTTAATCCTCCCATGTTTCATGCCAATCCCAGCATCCATTGATCCCAGGCCTTGTTCGCCCGTGACCTGTTCTTCCCCATCGTGCCATTCACCAAAGCTTGGTGTTACCACCTCCGGCAGCTTCTCGCGGCTGTGGCGGCGCCGGTGGCTCTTCTTGTGTCGACCCTCGTGGGCCTCCTGGGAAAAAGATCGGTTGAAATGTGCAGTTCACAGTTCACATGTGTTTGTGACATGTTTAAATCATCTTCACATCCCCAGATGTACTTAGACACTAGTTGTTTAATGTGTTTTTGCCTGAAAACAGACACATGTACCAGGTACCTCCAATTCTATCCACTCCCACCCAGCTCCTCATCCCAAGACGTGCTGGGCGATGCCGGTGTCGTTGCTGCCGGGCCCAGCGGTGCCGCGGCCATTGGCGCAGCAGCACCCGCCTTGATGTTCTGCTGCCTCTCCGCGTAGCGACTCACCACGTCGAAGAGTTGGGCGAAGCGCTCGGAGTCGCCATCTGACCAATGGGGGGCTGGTGGAAAACACTGGGGACGTTGCGAAGGGTGAGACACACTACTTTTGGGTCAAAAAGAGTGAAACTCAGGAGATAGAGAGTCTGATGTTGACATGAAAATTAGATGAAATATGATGAAATTACATTTGGAATGTGGAAATGGTCAGGGTATGTCAGGGGCCATCCTGGCAAGGAATCCCATCTGCCTGCAGCCAACTCTACTGCACGCTGCCATTGCTCCAATGTCGACTCAAAGTGGGCCTGTCAGTTTTCCAAATCTCCCCACTCAAATTTGGGTCAGCACTTGAAACTTTGCAACCTATAAGCCTTAGAACCTAATCCTCAGAATCTTCCTTGCCTGGGCTTCTCCAAACTCTGCACTTTGGAGTCCATGTTGTTCCATCGCCCTCTGCATTTCATCTGCCAACCTTCCCAGCGTCGCTTCGTTCAGGTCACTCGAGGAAGCTGACGGAGCAGCTGGGGCGGCCATACTAAACGCTCCAGCATCCGCAGGGGCGGGCGCCAGGGTCAAATACTCATAGGGCTGGTGGAATTGTATCTGTTCCTGTGGCAAAATCACAAAGAAGTCGGAGGATGGGTGTATTGCAGTGTTGGAAAGATGGCCCATCCAAGGTGTCGGCTAAAACTGTTGCTTGCATTTACATGTGCATTTTCCTTCAAGACTTGGGGATATTAAAAGTTCATCCCAATGTCAACTTTGGAAAAATGCATAAAAACACAACTTTCAGGATAATATTCTAGACATAGTAGAAGAATCCTCCTTTATCATCTATCCCCCCATAGATTTGATGGTCGTCAAGCCTACAAACGATGATGAGCAACCCAATGCTATCTACAATATTAGAAAATAGTATTTCATCAACTATGTCAGACTATATCTCCATGGTTTTCATGGTGAAACCACCATCAATTGGTGAAAATATGACCCCCCAAGGTGCACCACTTCGACCCCGTTGCCGTCCTTCATCAGCTCTCTCCAGGTGGCTGCGATCTTGGCCGCTCCGGTGCCAGGTGCAGAGCCCTCGTAGCGTCGGCCCCATTTGTCAAAGAGCTCCAAGGTGGCCTGGAAACGGGTCGCCAGGCGGAGCAACCAAAACGTTTGGGGATTTTAGATGGCATTTAAAGGGAATATAGGGGGGCCATCATGGGGATATGATATGTATGTATATATATATACACACATACAATTATTTATTATTTATTCATTTATTTAATACACATGGCTGAATTACAATAATTCACGAACCTGAAAATAACTGAAACGTGTTGTGGGTAATTCCCTTGATTAAACATCACTCCAGTGACGCCACTGTGATGTCATCATAATTCATCCAGATATATTATTTAATTACCAATTATATATATATGTATATGTATACTATCTGTGTATAATATATATATAATATATATTGTATAGCTATGTATGATATCTGGTTTTGTCTGAGAATGATGAGGGGGAAATCCACGAAACCCAGCGGTCGATCATAATTTACCCCAGTTTGAGACACACCAAAGCTGCTAGGGCGGAGATTTGCCAAACATTTTCAGTTGTAACGGGAACAGTGAAATTTACCAAATGAGTTTGTCTGAAAATGGGGGATACCCATCAAATAGCCATGTTAATTGGGAAAATGATCAGAGTCCATTGGGATTGGGGGTGCCGTATTTGCGGACAAACCCAAATAAAGAATGTTAAGCCACTCAAAAATCTCAAAATAAACTGAAATCGATGTTTCCCTGTGACATCCTTTGACCATGACTCAAATTGCACACGGCCTGAAGCATCTCAATGTCTTTGGGACGACCTTTCGCCACCGATGATTGACCCCCACAATTTGTTTATATACATCAACCTCTGAAATCAATGGAAAAAACTCAGCTGCGCACGTTTTCGTCGTTCTTTCTCCTGGAAGCAGGACGCTACGACCGCATGGCCTAAGATCAGGTCTTTCCACCAAATCACGACCCATCTCATACGGACCATGATGATTCACCGTAAGTAACCATTGGAATTTATTTGTTACCCCCCATTTCTGGCAACCCAATGTGATTTATCGATCTCAATGCTCCCCCAACTTGCAGACCTTGGTCTTCTTCGCGTTGTTTTTGAAGAACTCCAGTTTTCTGTCTTCTGCTATCGCATCTGCCAACATGCCATTTTTCACATCCATAAGGTAGTCGAGCACCTCGACCGATTGGAAGCTGCAACCCATCTGAAGTTACTGCTCGTCACTAGTCAATGGGGATGTGGCATGCCAAATACGATTTTTTTTACAATCAACCATGTTTTGCAAGCCACCAACCAGTCTAAGTCATCAAGTTCCTCTGTTTTTCCTCAATCCCAACAGCAATGAAAACTACAGCCGTTAAGCTCGCGATCAAGCTGCTTTTTCCTCGAGCCGCTTTGCTAGTAAGCGATACTATGATACATGGTGCTGGGGGCAAATGTGCGATTACACGTGAGCATGGTGCAGCGAGGCTGGCTGCGAAAGATTTGGCTCGACTGCTACGTCGGCCTTCACAGCCACAGCTCAAAAGTTGCACTAAGGATACACCAAACGCGGCTTTGTACCAATAAAATGATCTACCAATCTGGGGCATATCGACTGAGCCAAGGTTCCCATTCGACTCGGCCATTACAGTATACCTTTTGATACCATTTGCCCTGCCACCATTCCCATGTCTTGTGGCGCTCCACATCTGGTCGAGGCGAGTCAAGCCATTCCCTTCCGGTAGAAATCGATGAGGATGAAGATGCTCCAGTAGTAGTTGGGGCAACCGGCTTAGCGATGCCTCGTTTTGCCACAGGAGCTTGTCCTTGGGCTGCAGCTTCGGCTTTGCGCTTCTTTGCCTTTGCTCGTTCACTCTGCTCGATCTTTTTGCGGATGGTTTCCTCAAAGATCTTCTCATTGGTGTTTTTGATACCATTGAGGTGACGCTCAGCATTGCTCACATCCACACCAATGATGCCCAAGTTCGTCAACAACAGATTGTGTTCTGGATGATGCCCTAAGTAGTCAACGTACTCTCCCTCGGAATAGATTTGGGTCTTGTACATGTACAGCCATCTTTGGCCGATGTACCGGAAGCGATCCGGCAGCATGCCAATGTGGTCAAAGTCCAAGTAAACCAATCGCATGGCTGCGTGCTCCTTTTGGCTGGACTCCGACCTGTGCACGTGTGCGATCAGGTTTCGGGAGATGAGCACAACAAAGAAGATCATATCGTTCACAATCGTGCTCATTCTCGCCTTCATTGAGAACTGTCTCGGCGAACTCAGGGTCATAGGTGAACCTGTCCAGGACGGAGTGGAAGCCAAGTCCTTTTGCTCTCTCAACGCGTTGTCGGGCACGATGGACTATATCGGCCTCAGGACTGATGCTTCCTCTTGCCTGATCGTCGATGACACCCAAGTTGCGAAGCTGGTCATCTGTGATCTCCTTGGGAAAGTCTCCGCGGAAATCGTACTTGAAACCGAGCTCGCTCAACCGATCCTTGTGCCTGTCAGCAATCTTGGTGCGATTGGCCGCGGTGGTCTCGAGCACGAGTCCACAGATGTCGCACTCAACAACTTGGCCTCTGAAGGCCTTGGCAAAGCATCTTTCACAGGTTCCACTCTCGAACTTGGCTTGCTCGAGCTTCAGTTGGCCCTGCATGGATCTTTCCGGGGCGTTCTTTGGATACGTCTCCTTCCCATGACTTTTCGGTGCAGCGCCTTCTCCTTCTCCACCATCCGCGGCCTTTGCAGCTCCTAGAGGAGGCACATGAAAAGGATGTTCCTTCGGCCCACACTTGGGTGCTGGTGGCTTTGTTGACGGCTTCACAAAGTGTGCCTTCGGCAGAGCAGCTGGCATAGCTTTGGGCTCGCCTTCTGTTTCACGTTGGAAAAGGTCAGTGTTTTCATCGTTCATGTAGATAAGATTGTCCTGGACAAATTGGAAGTATGCTTGGACCTGTTGACGGTAAATCCCATCATCAATCGTCATGGGCATGGGATTTACCCAGCCGTGTTTCGGGCTGTGTTGCTTGACGAAACCATTGATCCAGTAGCAGGGACTAACGATGACGAGTGTCCAGGGGATGTTGACCCTTCCATGGCTCAGTAGATAGAAATACAGGTAATCCCAACAACGATGAAACCTACAACCGGTAAGCTAGCGGTCAAGCTGCTTTTTACTCGAGCCGCAATGCTAGGAAGCGATACTATGATACACGGTGTGTGAGGAGAGGCGAATGTGCAGTTGCAGTTCCTACTATCATTAAAAAAAAGATCAAGTCATCTCAAAGTCTACGAATTCTAAGTCATCAGGTTCCCACTGTTTTATCACTTTGTGTTGCTCAAAATCACCAGCTTCCACCTTCATCATGGCTACCTTGGTAGCTCCACTTCTGCTCCTTAGTGGGTTCATGGTTTCGTGGGGAAAACCAATGGATTTTGGCGCGGGCTTCCCAGCTTTTCCTGTGATTTAAGTTGAATAATATTGGGAAAACAAATCATATATTTCTCAAGACCTGTTTGGATGCTATTGCGAAAGTGGTATGGTTTGAGCCGGGAAGGTCCCACTTTTTCCTCACCTGGGGGAATTCTGAAGAGTCAAAATGGTTTATCAATTCTCCACAATCCCAAAGAAAATGAATGGCTTCATGCCAAAAATCATCCAGAGAAAACTGCAGTTACCTGGGTCTTAAAATTTGAAGCAGGCCCGTCTCAGCAACTCCCGTGGTTTTCCCTGTCTGGATTATTTATGATATGAATCGCTTTTCCCCATCTAGATGGCCATAAATTGTAGCTAAAAGATGCTAAAAGTGGGAACCAACCCATACATCCCCAATTGTTGCTGAAATCTCTATTGTTGTCCATTTCCCCATGGTAGTACCTAGCCCCCCCATTATGATTCATGCCCCAATTTTCTTGGTTAAATCCACGTTTATTGATGCTTAAATCACCATGTTTGATCACGTTTCATGGTGAATCCCCAGGAAGCTCCTGGTGAAATCCCCCATAGTTTCCTGGTAAAATCACCATGTTTGATGATGAAATCACCATGTATTCACCATGTGGCTATGGATCAATACCTATAAGTACCATTTTTAGTGGGATGAACATCCATTTACCAGCTATTTTGATGTGAACTACAGGGGTACCAGGGTTTTGACACACTGCCATGTGAATTTCCCTGGTGAAATCTGCCAAGCTGCTGATCTTTCATCACTCGGATGCAGCGACTCAAAGTGGCGCTCCCAGCATCTCGGCGTGCCAAATCGTAGCGCCTGCGAAGGAAAATCCATGGGAAAAGTGGTGGGAAAATCATGGCGAGAAATGGGGAGGACATCATGGGGATTATCATGGGATTATCCTGGGGATTTCCAAAAATTGGATCAAAACCCATAAAAAGCCTAGGCTTGATATGAGGAAACTGAGAAATTCTAAGCTTGGTTTAATCGTCAAACTTTGGGATTTCATTGGGGGTTCACCATTTTTTTCTAGCCGTCAATGGATTGATGTCATTATTTCAACCATCAAGCAACGGGGGGGTTCCTGCAGATTTTCCGTTGATCCATTCAGAGAAAGCCAATCCAATCCCAAAAATATGAAACGCTGTAGAAATCAACCAAAATCACCTTATGATGTACATCTTTTTTGGAAGATATATAAATCGCTTCTTGTTGGAAGATGTGCAGCTGAACTTCGCCAGAAGCTCTTTACATCATGATATAACATCAATCGTGGCACCTTAGGAGTTCGAGTCGAACATTTTCGGTGTTGATCAGCGATGGGTCTTCCGCAATGTCCTTGGGCGGAAGCGGTGCTTGGGAAAGTCTGAGCTCCTTGCTACTCTGCATTTATGAAAAGGAATACTGGATAGCCACAGCTCCAAACTTTTCAAGCCACTCTTCAAATATCATCAAATCATATCAAATCATATAGAATCCATGGTTTATCATGGTTTCTTGCAGATTTTATCCAGGACCATCTCTCCATATCTCCGACCTGGCCTGAATGATCTCTTCCAGTTCTTTGCTGGCTTCCAGGATGCCGGGGGACATCGGCGGGGACCTGGGTCTCCGTGGTCTCCGTTGATGGGGGACACCTCCGATGGTTGATGTAAAGCGATGAGAATCCATGGGGATTTTCTATGTGGGGATGGGTCAAAACCCTGGTACCTAGTGAACCCCAAAATAGCTGGGATTTATGGATGTTCATCCCACTAAAAATGGTATTAATAGGTATTGATCCATAGCCATGTGGCTATCCTATTTTCGCACAAACCTAGCTGTCCAATTTTGATGATGATTATGATGCTACTTGGACTCTTTAATCCCAATTCAGTAGTTCGTCCCTGGATGCTGCAGGCAACATGTTCAACGGCCTTGATATAGTGGTCAGATTTATTGTGTGGTGATCTGCGCTGGGCGCATCTGGGCACTCCAGCCCTTCATCGGACGCCATGATTGCTCTGAGTTGCAGGCAACCCTTGAAATCTAGCCCAACTTTATGTGTCCCTACGTCCCGTGTTCGCTCTGTGTGGCTTGTTTCATGGCTGGTCGCTGCGGGAATCCACTGTTTTTGATGAGTTTGACTAGTCAATGGCCTGATGGGATTCAGTGATCCTCATGATGTCCATCTGCAGAAAATTCTGCGAATCAGAAGGGAGTGCCACGACAGACCAGGGAGTCGCTGTTTCTCGTACCCAACTGGATCAGGCAAATTAGCACATGGTGTTGAGTAGCACCATGACAAGAACTACAGAGTTCAGTCGGAATATGTCGGAATATGCATTGCCCGAAAGTAGATGCTACACCAACGTACACCAACCTTTATCTTTGACACAGAACATCATGGACAACCACATGGATGGTGCACATCACAGCGAGCACCCCGTTGTCACGTTGTCACGTTGTCCTGGTGGTGAAGGAAAGCATTCATCACCTGATCCCACCAGGCATGAGATGACAAGATTCACAAGGTGCTTGGCAATCAAATGGCTAATCAAAACCCTGTACCTCTGGTGAACATCAAAATAGCTGCACCAAAAATCTCCCAAAAATCATGGGAAATCCATGAAGAAAATCATGGGAAATGAGAGGTTTTCATCCCCCAAAAGATATGGAAAAACCCATAGGTTTTGACTCCCCAAATCATCGCTGCCTTCAGTTCAACTTGATCTGCAAGGACCTCCCCGGACGCGCTGGCCTGGCAGTCAAGGGAATCCCTGCGGTTTAGCTATTGAAAATGGTGATTTATAGTGGATTTACCCATGAAAATGGTGATTTATAGTGGATTTACCCATTAAGAATGGTGATTTATAGTGGATTTACCCATTAAAAATGGTGATTTAGAGTTGATTTACCCATTAAAAATTGTGTTTTAGAGTTGATTTACCCATTAAAAATGGTGTTTTTCCATAGTTTTTTGTATGTTTACCAGAGGGTAAGCCCCATAAATATCATATCACTTCTTTCTTGAACCACTGGATGGCGGCATCTCTGTTCTGTTGCGTCTTAAGTTTCAATCTTTCTAAGCCGTAAGCCTCCCAACCGCTGTAGGGATACTAATCCAGGCAACAAGCATCAATAAGTATTATGTTAATATAATCTTATCAGTTTTTATCATATCCCTCCTACAATTGCCTGCTATATCCCTATTACATCCTGTTACAATATCCAATGGATTGGTTTAGGGGAAAATTTACAGGAAAACCCCATACTTAATGGTAAAAACCATGGTTTCCTGTAAATTTTCCCTTAAACCAATCCATTGAAATATTATCAAGCCCTATCATAATCATATCAATTCGTATTTCAAACCACCTCCACGGCATCGACCACGAAGGCAGGAAAACGCGCGTCGCGCATGGCCTGCTTTGAGGCCCAATGGCACAATCAACTGGGATTGAAACAACGAGAAGGCCTGGGGAAAAGAACAAAATATGGATATCCCACCAATATTTAGAAAATTTAGAGATTTATCTGAGCCCAAATGGGCATTAAAGAAGCCATAATGGGGACAGTAATTATGGGATATAATGAGACATAATGGGATATTAATACGACCCAACAATAACTGATAAGATGGAGTTTGCCCAAATCTGGGGCATTGGCACCCAATATATGGCAACGCTCAGGAAGTTTATGATCAACCATAGGACTCTATAGGATTTTGGGGCTTTCAAACAAAGCCCTTGTCTCCTTCGGTCCTTCAAGATGCCACAAATGGTGACTGAGGAGCCACACTTTGCTCACCACATCTTTGACGGCGGGACCCTGAGAAACACAAGCTATGGGAAGAGCTGGAAGCTCAAGAAATTCATACAGAAGTGCAATGAACTCAGATGAACTCAGCATAGAAATTCTGCCTGAACTCATCCTCAAACCAGCCCAGCGCGAATCACAACACCGAGGTTCCAGCACTGGGGGATCCCAAAGCAGAGCTTTGTCCTCTAGTGTTAATTCCGGTTCCTGGCGGGGCAAGGGCCCAGAAATGATGAACGTTGGCCACGATTCGTGTGCTTGTGAAATGGCCATCAACCCTTCGGCATCACTGGCATCATGGCATCTTCAATCAATTTGATCGATTTCCGCCAACAGAAACAAACTGAGCAGCAAAACTGCCACGGGTTTCAGCTGCTTTACCTCCAAATAGAATGTAAAACAGCTTAAAACATGCAATAAAATCAAATTCCTGAAAAAATCTGGGATTCGGCGGCCTCCCAGAAGCGCTTTGGCTCCGGTCACTTCTCTCAGTTCCTGCAAAAAAGAGCCCATTCGGTCATCACCTGCCTAGTGGAGATGCCGCTGGGATTTATCCTGACATAGCTCTTTAAAGTCGTAAAGATTCGAGAAAATATTTAACTTAAGATTCAAATTGATCATAGATCTGAGTTAGGAACTCAAAGTGAGTTCATTAAACCAGTATATATCATATATTATAATATTATATATTATATATATATATATCATATATTGTAATATATTATTTATATATATATAGGGTTAAGCCATGGATGTCCTTGTTCTCCAGGTCGCGGCCGGGCTGGAGAAGGATGGCCACAACACCTGGTAGGCTGGGAGGGATGGCGGCGGCCTATCCCAGAGATTTTTTATGGCTGATGCCACAAATTGATACCCTCTGGTAATTTAAAGATAGCTATGGATTTAAATAATCCATATGGCTATGTTAATAAATTTAACATAGCTATGGAACTGATAACTGATAATGGACTTAACATAGCTATGGAAAATCCATTATAAAGGAGGTTTTATTGGGAAAATATGGAAAATCATCTGCAAATGGTCCATTTTCCAGTTCGCTATGTGAAATTACCAGAGGGTAATCAGAGACAGAAATGGGAGAGTAAAGATGCGGCTGCCTATCAGAGACAAAATTATTCTGAGGCTAGCCCCCTCAATTATAGATCATCTAATAATGGGCTAGGCGCCTCTTTAAGACAAAAATTGGGAGAGTAAAGTAATGACCGAATTGGGATAATTGGGAAGGATATAAAAGCAAAATAATTGGGATAGGAATAACATGGAATGACCATGGTAGAGACTTTCTGGTGGGTCAAATAGGATCATCCCCAAAACATGGACTGGGAAATGCCTGCAACCACCAACCAGATTAGTACTTGTGAACTTATGAACTCGTAAAGTTTCTTTGGTAGGAGTTCATGGATTTTCCGCCTGGATCTTAGATGCCTCGTTCTCTGCACTTTTGAGAAAATCATAGAGGTCAGAAACACCATGGGAAGTGGAGAAAAGGCAGGCAGTCAGCCGGCTGCCTTCTCCTTTCGTGTAGCCATCTGATGAAGCGTCAAAAACCTGATCCAGGGCATCCGGGTCACAGGTCATCTTTTTCCCTCCAATTACCCTCTGGTTATGTCAAAATAGCTATTGAAAATGACCATTTATAGTGGATTTTCCCATTGAAAACGGTGATTTTCCATAATTAATGATGTTAGTTTACCAGGGGGTACATGGCCCTGGTTCTGTCAATGCTGCCAGCAGTTCTTCACTCCAACCATCGATCCGTCGTGGGATTCCTCACCCCACCATGGGGATACCACCACGGGTCCCACCTTCGTTCGCCCGGAGCGGGAGATAAAGCCCGCTGCGCACAGCAGCAGCAGTTCACCAAATGGATTCTGGCGGCGGGTTCCGCACAGACGCCTTTCACCTCTGCCACCACCATCCGTTTCAGAAATGCCATGCAGAAAAACGATCCACCAGACCACCATTTTTCACCATCAACCAGCCATCAACCATGAAGCAACCACCATTAACCACGCCATGGCCATGGCCTGGGCACCTCCCTGCATCCCCAAACTGCTGCCAGTGTGCCTCGATCCAGGTAGCGCTACTGGCCAAGGCCGCATCACAAACTCCTTCGCGGAGAGCACGGACCTAACAGCGAGAAACGAGGACCCGGCTGTGGGTTGGCTTGAAATGTTGCAGGATGCTTCAGAAATTCATTTTTTAACTCCTGGGATATACCAATCTCCAGGATCACTGCAGAGTGCCCGGCTGCCGTGTCTGATGCCACAAGGCCAGAGGAATCTCCAGTGTCAATGGCTAGGCAAGGTCCATTGAACTTCAGACCATACGCACACCTGCCAGACAAGGTTTCCAGGTTTCCATGGATTTCCCACAATGGGGGACCCCAAAATCACTCAACATGTGTCATTTGTTTGAATGATAAATCAGTGAAATGAATGATTTCGGGATACATCAAGTTTAGGAAACACCCGTACGGCTCAGGATGATTTGTTTGCGTCCCAAAATCCATCGATCGATTGACACCACATGCGTTTTTGCGATGCCATCTGAGTTCAAATCCAGGCAGCTACAATTGGGCTGCAAATCTCCTACCCCTACAACCAGGCAACCAGCTATCTCTGTTGCAAATCTCTGTTGGCTTTTGCCGCAGCCCACCTATTCACCAGGGCAGCATTGGAAGTGTTCGCCCAACTATGCCTTGATCCGGTGGATCCGATGATATTCAGCAAAGGCTGAGCTGGTCATCCAGCAGTATACATAGATAAAATAGTATCAATAGACAAATGTGGTATATGATATTGTGTTATATCATTTTTTACGAGAGTGTGTTATTCATATTATGTGTATAATATTATGTGTATATATATATATTATATTCATCATTTATCACCATCTATACATCTGAAGGGGTACAGAGTACAGCTTCCGACGAAGAACAGCCCAGCTGTAGTTCATCTGTCATCATCCATCTGAATGGGTAAAAATGCCCTTCAACAAACCGCCTCTTGCGCCGCCCAGCCAGGGCGCTTGTTGATCCTCACATCAACATCCTGCTGCTGGCCTGGCCAAAATGGCTCTTATAGATGCTGGGAGTTCTGGATGTTCTGATATTCATCAGAAAAGAAACAGTTTGTCCATCTGGCTCCACGAAAAACGCCTGTCAAGCCAGAGTAGATGCCCCAGCACAAAGAGCGGCTGTGCTTCGCGGCCTTTTTCTGGGCTGATGGTGATTTGTCGAATCTTGGGCGAAATTTTGGATAATATCGGACCAATATCGGAGTGATGTTGCTGTGGTGAAATTTAACATATTTTTACATTAATGATACTTGATTCTTGATGATCCTTCATTGCCTTATCGCACTAGTCTTGTACCTCAAGAACTAAAGAACCATATATGATATAATGTTTGTCGATGTGTGATTTCCACATGCCGCTGGTGTACCACTCCACTCTTCCTGAATCAACACGCTGCAAATATGGCTGTAGCTCAAATGACTTGTCCCCAAAATCAGCTTAAAACATCTTAAATGACTAGCAATGTGGGTCCATTACCCCAGTGCCATTTGTAGAGACCAAGACATCGAGCTTACGGCGTCTCTCTTGGCCCCCTTGCCTCGGGTTGTTGACTAAGGACCTGTCTGTGTGCCTGCGACAGTCGTGACGTGTCTGAGTTTTCCAAATCTCTCAGTTTGGAAAGTGCAACTCCTGTCTGCATAGAAAGATCGGTTTTGCTTGGAAACTGAGTTTGAAGGAATCCGGTACTGCTTCACGTGTCGCCAGGATTGTCCGGGATCAAAACCATCACCTATATAAATACCGCGCAACTGGGGGGATGAATTCCATCCATACGCTTGAATCAAAAGCTATATATCCTATAGAATACCTGAATACCATGTTTGGGAGAATGGACATCCACAAATCCCAGCGAATTTCCTGTGAGCCGCCCATCCGCCTCACAAAGCATCCGACAGCGATGGTCCAGCGAAGCATTTTCCTCCTGGGTGATACCTTGACCGGTCGGACCGACTGGTGTTGTCCAACCCAATAAATCATGGCAAGCTGGGAAATCCATGGAAATCCCCAGCTACATCCCAATCGAAATGGTGGTTTCCAAGTTTAATTACTGGAAACCACTAGGGGATTGCCAGGTGGTTGGAGTCCTAGATGATCAATCGACCAACGGCCACGTCAGCACACGTCATTTCAGAAGAAACTGCCGAAAAAATAAATGGATGAGCCAACTGAGGCCATCATCCATGTTGCGCTTTATTGAAACAGGAATGGATTCAAATCCAAGGTTGCAGAGCTGCAGCAGCTAGATCCTGTGGGGTGTCATGTCAAAGCAGTCAAAGCCTAAATTAACAACCCCCTAAGCTCTTTAATTTGGAGGTACCATGTAATTAAGTACCAGATTGTCCTGATTCTGGGGAGGTACTCCTTACTTAGTCAATCAACCTGGTCAATCCCAGGGTTGACACTATCCCATTCTTTGGCGGGACCGCCACGATCCTCTGATTAGTCAGGACTAGGTCTGAGACCAAAGGAGCTGTAGTCGAACTCAAGGGCAATGTCCTTGCAGTCTCTGTTTCACACACATCTGACCCAAGTCAGGATATGAACCAAAATTGAGGTATGCAAATCAAACAGAAACGGCTGGAAATGTATTGTGAAAATGACAAGCGAATCGGATCCAAAAGATTCAACCTGAGTGGAGGGGTTTTCCAGGACAAGAAAGAGTTGGATGCAAACCAACAAAAATTGGGACGAGTTTTGCAAGAAAATTGGTGTTTCTGTCATCATTGTCATCTAGTAAATATAATGGTTTTGAGGGTTCATCCTCTCAGATATGTGTTAGATTATCCTGCTGCATCTTCCATTTTCCCACGCGAAAACCAACAGCATCTGCAGGAAAGTCACATAGCTCGTGTACAGGACGTTCAAGTGTTTGGTGTACCTCGTTGCAAGAGTCCGAGGCGTTCAAGAAGCCAACAACTTCAGGCACAACAGGTAGAACCACAGAACCGTTGTTTATTTTGTGCTCAAATGTGAATCAACCCAATCCAACTTCTTTTTTGCATTTGGCTCGGGGTCACTTTAGTGAAAATCATCCAAAATCTAAATGGATCTAAATGTGACATACCAAACATCGCCAAATCTATGGGTTTGGCACATCCATTTCAGCCGCGACCAGTCCCCATTCCGAGGTGCAGTTTGAGATTGTCGACATCACCGTCCTGGAGATTTTTCAGAGGCGGTTTTCGAGTTCTGGGGGTAGCCCTAATCCTACCATCTGGTTATTTAACATAGCCATGGAAAATCACCATTTTCAATAGGTAACCAATCTATAAATCGGCCGTTTTCAAATGGCTATGTTAAATAACCAGAGGGTAATAGAATTGCCAAGTTCCACCAGTTCCACCATAGTGTCATCATGGAGCCTTCCCAGGCCCTTCCACCCTGGCATTGGAAGCGATGCAAAAAAAAGGGGTCCTCGGAGTAGTACTCTGAGAGATCCCATTTGGCGCCAAAGAACTGCAGGTCCTTGAGGTCCCTGGCGCCACAGCAGTTTCGGTCAGGAACAGCCAGCCAGCAACGCCCCCAAGAAATTGGCTTGCAATACAGCATATGATTATACTATATATGTATACGTATACTTATACACATACACATACACATACATATACATATACATATATATATATATATAATTATATATATATGTATAATCTATGTAATCTATATAATCTATGATTCTCCCAATCAATGCCCGCGACAGCACCTGCCATTGGTTCCTTTGGGCGGTGGCGCTTTGATTGGCGCTGCGGTGTCCAAGCCGCCCAGAAGGCAGCCCTGGCGGCTGAGGGGTTTGCCAGTGAACCTATATAACTGGGGTTACCCTCTGATAAACTACCATAACTATGGAAAATCACCATTTTTCATGGGTAAATCCACTATTTCTATGGCCATGTTCAATAGCTATGTTAGTCATTACCAGAGGGTATGTCCCGGGTTGTGTCCCACACTTCACTGGGTTGTCAGAATGGTTCTTACTCACTTACCTCCAAGATCATTCAAGTAGGCAAAACCAAAGCTTGGAATTTTCCGCCCTCGATCCATCCCCTCCCAGCTTTAAATGAAGCCGTCTCGAAGTTGTGAGCCATAATGGTTTGGAGCTGGCCACTGGAAAATCCCAATAACCCTTGATGAATACACCTTTCAAATATATGTGGGTTTGTCTAACAATAGGTACCCCAATTCCATGATCATTTCATGTTTCCCCAGGGAAATCGCCATACATTGGGGTATTTAAACACCATTTCTGGACGTTTTTTTCATCCCAATCATACAAACGTCCAGCGAAGCAGTCATGATGAGCATTACTTGAGAAGTGCCTCTGCTTAGGGTTGCCAATTATATCAATGATGATGCCAAAGCCCTGTAAATGATGCCAATGCGTCCTTTGAAAATGGGGGGAGAACCGTCATTGTCTTGTTTTTCTTGGCACAAAGATTAACTTGAACTTGGAAACCCTGTTCTCATTTTGTGACTTATGATTGAAATGTGTATTGGATTTGGGAGACTCCAAACCAATGGTCGCATGATAAGAAATCCTGCCAACTTGCAGCGGCTTCTACCTCCCTTACCTTTAGATCAACATGGATCAATCATAATTTATCAATATAGCTCATTATATATATATATATATATATGTGTTATATGTATATACGATGTATGATTACCTAAATATTCATCCATTAAATTTGCCATAAAATCATCATTTATGACATCATTAAACCTCTGGGTTGCCTGCAAAGAAACGTCGATGCAGTCCCCATCTTCGCACCTCTAGAGGAGTCGCAATGTGATCACCGCGTGGCAGAGAAGGGAGTTCACACCGCTGTGCTACCTTTGGGCCACGCCAATGGGACAAACTGACAAAAAATGACAAAGTGTCATGACTGTGATGACTGTGGCATCTGGAAACAAAAACTGGAAAAAACTTTAAACAAAAAAAGGCAGAAAAACGAAAAAACCAAAGAAACATTAGAAAAAGTGAAAAAAAAAATGGGAACAAAAACTAGAGAAGGCCAGTTACACAAAGGCACCAATTCACTCAAATCACCTTAGGACTTGGCTACTTTCACAGGCTCCCCCTGCAAATAACTGAGAGCGGCCTGGAGACGGCGGTGATCACAAGGCTTGATAGGGAAACCACAGGAAACCAAGGATTTTTAATAGGGTAAACCGGGGAAACCATGGAAAACCCCAATGGTGAAATGGGATGCCAGTTTTTTGAAGCACCCTATAATCTATTATAAGTTAACAAGTATCTACAAATCCAGAAAATGCATGAAATTGCCGTATCTTGACATCTGATTAACTTTCCAGAGATCTACAAGGGAGCAATGTGTAATCCGTCGCCAGTTGCAGAAAACCTCCAACAAAATGCCAGCGCTTGAGGCAGCGGTCCTGTTTGATGTAGCTAAAGGGGACCTCATCGCAAAAGCTCACGTCACCTCAAGACAAACGTCACTGGGATGACTTCCAGGGAAGGCACGGCGGGCCAGAAGAGCATCTCCAAAAAAACAGGGCTTTGGCATCGGAATCATGAGGCGTGAAGCAGCAAAAACGGTAGTTATGAACACGTGTGAACATCATCTGAACATAAGTGAACAAGCAATCACACACGGTTGTGTGTCCTCAACTTCTGGATCTCAAGAGGTTCCTGATAAGTTTGATATACCCTCTGGTAAACATACAAAAAACTATGGAAAATCACCATTTTTAATGGGAAAACTCACTATAAATGGCCATTTTCAATAGCTATGTTAAATTACCAGAGGGTAGTTTGATGGTATTGTCGTTGTTCAACGAGCTCATCGAGGCGTTGAGCATCCTGCCATCAGCTTGCGAAGCTCCCGATCTGAGTTCGCGCAGTCGCGCCTCGAACCTGGATCATCTCAGCATGAATAGACATGGGTTTTCACTGCAAAATAGCTGGAATTTGTGGATGTTCATCCCTCTAAAGTTTGGCAGTTTGGGTTGTGAATCGTCTTGATATGTTTTGAATTGTTTTGATTCATCCCCAAATCAGAAAACCACCAAACACTTTTAACGCAAAATGGAGGGGGTCTGGAATCTTCGTTGCAGCCAAGCGGCCACTGGTGCAGGGCAGGTGGAATGCTAAGGACATCCTGCGGCAGTTGACTGATCAGCAACTGTCCTCACGCCCACTAGGCCACCAGCCACCTTCGGTCACCTTCAGCCTGTGACAGCCTTTTGCGCTCAGGTCAGGCTGAGATGAGGGTGTCTAAAAGCGCCGGCTTGTCAGCATTCCAATGCGATGTTCGAAAAGTTCTGACTTTTCCACAATGAGCTCTTGGAATGCTGGAAATGGGCACCTCTCAAGACTGGGCATCCCCTGGCTGTTTTCTCGAATCAAAAGAATGAAGACCTTGATATATTTCTTTCAATACTTTTCAGGCATCCCCAATCTTTTGAGAGTCACCCATTGCTACGGCCATGGCATCGGATCATCGCATCTCTAAAATAGTTCGGGCACTAAAAACGCCATCACGACTTGGCGGACTGCACGGCATAGTCGGACCACACCTCGGTGATCTTTTCACCATGGGAAAGTCATCTCCAACTTGGAGGATGTTCCGCCATGGCACTTGAAAACCTGCTGAAACGTTCTGGAATAGGAAATCATCTACAAAATGTTGATTATTTCCTATTGATGGTTTATTGATGAATACATATCCATGTTGTTTATGGAAATCTGGGATGTTTATTATTGTTTATTGATAGCACATCCGGCACATCCCAAAGCTGATTGGCAAGCGGTGGGATTCCCCAACTGCTTGGGAGAAAAACCTTGGGTGGGCACTGCCAGGATCAGCTGCAGCACTACCTGGGTGTTTCAGGTTCGATGCAGATGTGGATTTGTGGATTTGATCAGATCATGCTTTGGTACCTTTGACATCAGGCAGCAAGGGGCAGCAAGTTCGATGTTTCATACTCAACTTTGAAAGATGGGAAGGGGAATTTTTTGCAGTTGCAATAATGGAAAGCACCAACTGATGGTCAGTAAGATTCAAGAAGTCAAGGAATTGAGTCCCTGGCCAGCATGATGAGCAGCCTGTTCAAGCTTTCGATCATGTCATGTCATGCGGTTAGTAAACTCTTAGTAGCCCCTTGGCTCCAAACCTTTACCCTCTGGTAAACTAACATAACTATGGAAAATTGCCAATTTTTGATGGGAAAACTCACTATAAATGGTCATTTTCTATAGCTATGTTAAATTACCAGAGGGTATTTTTCATAGGGAATATGGATAGCCATAGCTCCAAACCGCTCCCCCCATTCACGACTGGAATCCACAACGGGAACCAGGCCTTGCCCACATCCAGGTATTCGATCGATCCACAGACACCTGCCACGTTACGTTGGGCACAGGGCATCTCAACTTAAGCTGGTGAATTATGGCAGAAAATTCCATCAGATCCCCCCTTTATAATCAAAATACAGTCAGCTTAATACAGCTGAATACCGCTTAATCTAATCCATCTAGTTTCGACCATGCCTGCATTTGGTCCCTCCATTATAGCAACCCCAAAATCGATGCCGAAAAGTTACGGGAACCTGGAAAATATGGGGAAAAACATCATCGACAAACCATCCTGGAAACACTGTTCCTATCATATTCCCCATAGATTCCCCATCGTTTACCATATATATATATACACCACCATAATCCATCATAATCCATCATAATCCATCATTATCCATCATAATCCATCATAATCCATCATAAATCGCTACTTTTGGGGGGGCTTACGGCTTAACCACTTCCAGGAACCCCAACACCCCAACCAGCACCTGTGTGGGCCTGTGCTTTCGCACCGCGGCACCTGGAAAGGCGAGTGCTGTGGCTGGGAATGGCAACAGAAGATCCCCCGGGTTTTTTTCTACGGGAAATCAATGGAAATCATCTACTTAAGGTGAGGAACATTGAGGAACTGCATTTTGTTTAAAAGATCTGATCAGTGGCAGATGTTTTTTGTCTTGCCATGATTGACAGAGGGGAGCAGGAAGATGACGTCCTTGAGAAAATGGGTCGTGAGCAAGTCGTGAAGCAGAATCTTGTAAAAGAAAAAGAAAAACGGAGAAAGGAGCGGAAGAGGCCGTTGCCCAAAGGATCCCAAAGCTTCCTGTTGGACCGAAGAGGTGAACACCTGAGTCTGTTCACCTCAGAAATGTTTCTCTGAACATTTAAGTTCAACGTCCATCATCTCACCTTATTGAGAAGCTATCTACACACAGCGTAGGAAATACTCTAGAAAGCCACTTGGCATTCTGGCGGAAAGGGTGTGGCAAGTCTAATGAACCATTGCATGAATACGGGAACAACATGGAACACTCCCATGTTGTCAGAGCAATTTTTACAATGAGGTGAACATGTGTTTAAAAGTTACATCATTTGCAAACCCATTCCTGTAACCCTGGTAAACAGTGTAAATCATCTACCCAACAAGCCTGGCTTTCCTACAACGCTTCCGGCCTCCATCTTCCTTCTTCCGGCTTTCCGTGGCTGGACGCCTGCGTCGCCTTGAGATGTTCTGGAAAGATCCACCATGTTTAATGGGTAAATCAACGAACTAAATGGCCATGTTCAATAGCTATGTTATATGTTTGTTTACCGGAGGGTATACCGAATCGATGGCTGATCTCGCCATCTGAGGGCACCACGTCTCTTCAACTCTCTTTGGCAAGGCGTCGCTCAGAATATCCTTCTCTGGGAGAATGCAGAATGAAATTGCAAAGAACATGATAAATGTCTCCCCACATATAAGGAAATATGGATCTTTGGACACTCCCCCAACATCGGCTTGCATGCTCAATTTTTGCTTTAAAAAATTGATGGTTTAGAGTTCAGACTGAAAATGCCTTTCAACAAAATTGCACAAAAGTCTCCAGATTCTTCTGGACATTCAAGAAATCTTCCATGTTGACCCACCGGCGCTCTCCAGTCCTGGTCAACGTCATCCAAGCTTTTAGTCGTGCAGGATGAGGGTCTGGAGGGCTTCAGCAGTGGAGGATCCTTCAGTACCTCAGCTGTCCCTTGAACTTGGAGCCCTGAAACAGCAGGGGAAATGGAACAAATAAAGGAACAAAAACCATGGGCCGAAGAATTTCCAGTGTGGATGTACTCACTTTGAAACTCAAACTCCAAGATGACCAAAGCCGAGTCTCATACAAAAAAAAACATTAAACATATTGAATCACTATATATATACTATACAGTAGCTCATCCGGTGTAGGCTGTTGCCCCCAGGGCTGCTGACAGTATTCTCCTCCAAGCGCATCAGCTTGCGCCTGGGCGCGGCGCTCGGATGGGTAGACTGGGTACCCGCGGACTACGAAAAACCAACGAATTAGTGTGGAAAAATGATGAAACTTGACTAGCATTGACTATGGATATCTATGGATATCTATGGATATCTATGGATATCTATGGATATCTATGGATATCTATGGATATCTATGGATATCTATGGATATCTATGGATATCTATGGATATCTATGGATATCTA
>Ga0126342_10005182_pt1 | contig 22633 bp, 17 predicted proteins | sample Cyp1metagenome_FD_92528 | JGI IMG/M metagenome (GOLD analysis project Ga0126342, IMG submission 92528) | Coral microbial communities from Lord Howe Island, Old Settlement Bay, Australia - Cyphastrea 1 metagenome | ecosystem: Host-associated > Invertebrates > Cnidaria > Coral ...
GTAGGTATGTAGGTATGTAGGTATGTAGGTATGTAGGTATGTAGGTATGTAGGTATGTAGGTATGTAGGTATGTAGGTATGTAGGTAGGTAGGTAGGTAGGTATGTAGGTATGTAGGTATGTATGTAGGTATGTAGTTATGTAGGTAGGTCGGTAGATAGGATTCTAGATAGGATTCTAGATAGGATTCTAGATAGGATTCTAGATAGGATTCTAGATAGGATTCTAGATAGGATTCTAGATAGGATTCTAGATTAGATTTGATTTGGTTTAGATCAAGGCAATAGTAGGGGGCCTTGAAAACTTGAACAACTAGTAACTAATTGAAATCACCAAGCTATCGAAGGAGGTATGCCTCCCCTCAGCTCCAAAATCTGCATCCAAAATCGAGCAATACTGGGCCACCTGAGGACCTCATTCACTACACTGATCTTAAACCAGGTGGCAGCTTTGCATCATCTTTGGTGTTTTTCTTTTGGTTTTATTGTGTTTACCCTCTGGGAAACTAACATAACTATGGAACATCACAATTTTTTTATGGATAAATCAGCTATAAATTGCCATTTTCAATAGCTATTTTGACATAACCAGAGGGTATATCCTCCATTTTCCCATGGTTTTCCCATGGTTTTCCCATGGTTTTCCCGGTGTTTTATCCCTTCCCCCACGGCTTTAGCTCGCCTCCTCTTCACGAGCACCGGAACGCTTCCCTGCGGCGGAGCCCTTTCCGGTGAATCCAGCACCAAACTACAGTTACAAGTTACCCTCTGGTTATGTCAAAATAGCAATGGAAAATGGCTATAGAAATAGTGGATTTTCCCATTAAAAATGGTGATTTTCCATTGCTATGTTAGTTCACCAGAGGGTAACTTGTAACTTGGAAATACTTAGATCAAACATGATCAAACAATCAATCGATCGCCGCACAGTTCGATAAAACCAGTCGATTTTCCCATGTTTTTGTTCACGAAATGGAGCCTATGGGGATGGTTGGGATGGCGTTCGGGTGCATCCCACATTCAAATGAGCTATGGCTATACGGATGTATCCCACAAATTTCGTGAGCTATATCAACATATATCAACAGATCTATATATAATAAACTTTATAAACAAACATGTGTTTCATTTCAATGGATGCAAATCGTTTGTTTATGGCATTGGGTTTACCACATTTAATGAGCTATGGCTATACAAACAGATCTATATCAAATAAACACGTGTTCCATTTCAATGGACAAACAAATGTAAATGGATGTAAATAAATCTTCACTGCCGGCTTCACCCAAGGGTAACGGCACGGCGATATCCTGGTTCTGGGGAAAACTGTCCGATGGATGACACACCAACTGAAGCGAAAAACTCATGGCGCTCGCTTTCACTTACAGAGTCAACATAGTTAGATAATGTTAGATAAAACATGTTTTCTTGGTGAAAAATCAGTTCAATCTCAGAAATATCATGAAAATAAACAGACAGACAAATACATACCGTGATTCTCAATCCCATATCTCCTGAACACTAACCACCGATCTAGTTGGTGGCTTCGTCATTAGGATCCTCATTATCCTAGGAAGAAAAATGAACATACTCGAAATCACCAGAGATATGTAAACTATGTAAACTTATAGCCTTATCAGGACCCATCTTCCAGGAATCTTCCACCCCAAATCCAAGATTTTATTTATCTCAATCTTTAGTCACTAAAAGACTTCAGTTTCCCTTCACTTTGGCTCCACAAGCATTCATCAAAACATATCAAAACCCAGATTTTCTCATGAGTTTCATGATTTTTCCACAAAGAAACCACCATTTTTCCAGGTTTTTTTCTCAGTTCAATGGATCCAGATACCTTTTTTCAGGCCCCCACCTTGATCCATCCACCTGGGGTCACGACCGGGAGATTCAACCATTACTCTCGAATAAAAGAAAGCTCGGATCAGGTTCCATGGGTAGATGATTTGATGACATATCATAAATCATAAATATGATGATAACATCATACTTTGAAAGATCCTTTTCAGGATTTTTATATGGCTAGATTGGTAATATACTTCGATCTCCCTGTGCACATACCTACACGTAGATTAAGCCCAAAACTCTAATGCAGTTACATGCCCCGGCCGGACAACCTTCTCCGGCAGCTTCAACTGCTCCCAGCTGTCCCAGAAAAAAAGGCAAAGATTGAAGATCATCCGAAATGAGCAAATAAAAATAGAACATGTTCCCATGTCATTCTACTAGTTGGTTGATAGGCTTTCCATGGGCTATCATAATCCCTCATTGTAAAAAAGTTCAGACACCACCAATGGTCCTGGCCCAGACTTCTCAACCAGAGCGGGTTTGTCCAAAGATGGGTCGAAACATGTTTACACCGTTGCCATGTTTACGGACAAAGCCACAACTCCAGTCCTGACATGTTTTGAAACTGTCCCAGAATAGGTTCAAGAGACATGCTACAAATCATGGAAAATTATGGAAAATCCTGGGCAAACATGGAAACTCATGGAAAAACATGGAAACTCATGGAAAAACATGGAAACTCATGGAACATTCACTAAACTCCATGGGAAAATTCTTGAAACTCATGGGATTCTCTTGAAACTCCATGGGAAAATCCTGGAAGATTTTGAGGTCAACAGCTTCCCACACTGAGATCCCCTACGATTCTGCCGGTGAACCCCGGGGGATCTCCCCATAGAGCCGACGCCGCTTGAAGTCACCCTGTCGATCCATTGGGTGCGTCACCTGCCGGTTGGGCCTATTTATGGTGGTTGTTTATGGTGTTTTTAATGCTGGAAACTGCTGGTTGTTGAAGGGGATTTAAGATGATGTTCTGGGAATTTAACAGTTTGCTGTGGAAAATGATCAATTTAAAATTTATAGATGATTTACCATGATTTACCTGTCATATGTTAATTAACCCGAGGGTAAGCCTTGGTCCAAATATATATATATGTGTGTGTGTTTATTTATATACATATATATATATATATTTATACATATATATCTGGGTATTTGTGACAGTTTGCAAACTGGAAAATCACGTTTTTTGGAGGTATAAATTTTATAGGTCTAGGTAAATCATCCATAAATGGACCATTTTCCATAGCTCTGTAAGGAAAAACCAGAGGGCATATGTTTTTGGCAGGAAATCATTGGAAAACCATGGCAGGTTAAGACTTTAGATCGCCTCATTCATCTTAAGCAGTCAAAAAAACAACACGCCCTCTGGTAAACATACAAAATGCTATTGAAAATTGCCGTTTATAGTTGATTTAACCATTGAAAATGGGTGACTTTCCATAGTTATCTTGGTTTACCAGAGGGTATGTTTCAAAGTCATGGGGTTCCGACCATCCTATACTACTTCGAAGTGCAGACCCTTGAACTAGAGGCTCAAACCGCGAATGCGCCTTGAACTGTGTAAATGTTTGGCACAACCCCCCCAAAAAAAAATAGAAAGGACAAATCCGGCTGGCTAAAATAGCATTAAATCAATATTTTAAGTGTTACTAAGTATACGTGGAATATCCTCAAGTGGCCCTGAGTATACATCATTGAGTTGTTTCTTCATCAAAAATGGTCAGACCTCCCAGGTGGAAACACCCACCTTCTAATGGTGCTATCATCGACATGATTCTATTCCCAATCATTGTGCACTATTCAGCCACATGCTACCCTCTGGTAAACCAACATAACTATATAAATAGAAAATCACATTTTTTTATGGGTAAATCAACTATAAATAGCCATTTTCAATAGCTATGTTAGTTTACCAGAGGCTACAAGAATTTTATTAGTTTGATATTGTATGTGATATTATTTAGCCACATACTATTCATCCACTTGAAAACATTTGATATGTTATTTTCGCACTCCTAATATCCACTACAGCAGATTCCACCCGGATTTCGTTTGAACGGCTAATTTTATACTGGGGGAGTGACAAGAGTGACAAACTGACCCATCCCCCAATATTGATATTTAACAAGTAGTATGTATAGATATTGTGTGATTGTATATTGTACATATAGATACATCTATACTGTAAATAATATCTATATTGTAAATAATATCTATATTGTAAACTGATAACTATAGTAATTAGTATATATATATACACCCTCCGGTAATTTAACAGTTTGCTATGGAAAATCACCATTTTTAATAGGTAAATCAACGATTTCTATAGCCATTTTCCAGTTCGCAAACTGTTACTGCTCGCCTCAAGCGGTCTGTGAACCTGGCAAAAAACGAGTCTGGGGAGATTCCAATTTTGGCGCTGTTTTAGTGGTTTAGATTAATAGAACAATCTATGGATAAATATCTAATATATATATATAAATATTTTGTGTATATATTATATATAAAAATATTCCATATCTAACATATAACATGTTATCATCCATAGTCCAATATTCCATGTTATGTATTTATGGAATGGTTTTGTTTACTCAATGGCCATTTCAGGATCCTAGATTGGAGGTACCTACCATATATAAGGCCTATGTAAGGCCTATGTAAGGCCTATGTAAGGGAATATGCCCACAAAATATGGCCTGATATGGTACAGTACCTTCATTTTAGGATCCTGAAATTCCCATTGATTTACTGCAGACGTAGTTTAGATACATTTTAAAAAAAAACGTCCGACTGTATGATCATCCTGAATTCTGGATAGTCAAAAAATTGGCAAAAAATGGCCGCCCCGGTTATAAGTTGGTTTAGTAGGTTTAGTTTCGCCCAGTTAACTATAGTTATTTAATTGCCAAAAAGAAGCAGTTGTTGGAGTTCTAAACCAACTTAGCTATCGTTTGGGGGCCCCACGATGTACCCACTTTGGCAAATCATATCTTGACCCTCTCTGGAATTTTTACCGACCAAAAGGGTGATTTGACCCAAACAAAAAGATTTTGCTGGCGACACTGAAGATTTACAAACGAAGTGGGTATGGAACAAGTCCTTGGGACAGCGCACGGCGCACAAAAGGCTGTTCATCTTGTGAATTAACTCATTGCATCTCTCTCGCCCAATGCCATCTCCAGTTAAATCAGCGTATATTCCATCTTAATTTTCAAGGGTTTATCATTTTGACCCATACCTCTCCTCGGGTTTGTTTAGAAAAAAATGGCACCCCAACTCCGTTGGTCACTTAAGAAACCCCCATCGCAATCGGATCATCTTGGGGACCATCCGTAGAGGTTCCATGTAAACAGCTCAGGCCGGCCTGGGGTTTCTCAAAAGGGATCCGAGAAAAAAAACTAGACATAGATATATATATATCTATATATATATATATCTATCTATCTATCTATCTGTATATATATATATGAGATATCTTCAGAGAAGTTCCCCATTTTCTGGTCGTTTAAAAAACATGGCGGTATCGATGGCCAAAAAACCTGATCATCTCCCATGGCTCGATGGGCAGAACCATAGAGGAACCATGGAAAGCACCACAAAAAGTCATGGGTTTTTGTCATGTTTTGAAACTGTTTTGTCTAATAAAACATGGTACACCTAAAAGACCTAAAAGCAATGATAATATATTATAATCGAATCATGTCCCCTATTTTAATGACTGCAAACTGGTGGCTAATCCCCTATTTTCAGACACACCAAATCACCTGCAGCATACCCAACCTTTTTCACCGGACAACTTGAAGCCAGTGCAATTTGTCGCTTTGGCATGCAGGTTGGGCCCAGATCGGTCGCTGGGTTGCAGAGGTTCCATTTCAGAATTCAAGATCTACCATCCAGTATGGAAAATTGCCAATTTATACTGGATTTACCAATTCAAAAATTGTGATTTTCTACCAAAGGGTATTCCCTTTGCATTTTTGATCATTTTTGGTGTGAGGCCTACCAACAAACTACAAAACTATCTACAAACCGAAGTGTTGCGTCTTGCAATCCACATGTAAGTTCTTGAAAATGAAAAACAACAACTGTTTTTGTTCCTACTTGGGGGCACCCCGGTTGGGAAGTGCGTAATATATGATTAAAATGATAATATACTGTATGAAATCACCCACATATGTACAGAATATCTCCAGTTATATATCTTTACACATGTATATATATAAATTATATATATATATATCACGTGAATTAGATATTCATATGAAAATGTGCCTGTGTCTATGGGGTATTATATGCGTGTGTTGGCTTCAAGCAACTGGTTTGATTCCTCATTCCTTCCGATTCAAGTTCTTGGTTGCTCTTGGATGGTTTGATTCCCTTTTTATGTATTAGAACCATTTCAGGGCCACATCCAAACTGTTACCCTCTGGTTATTTAACATAGCCATGGGAAAATGGCCCATAGAAATAGATGGTTTACCTAGCTATAAAATGGTGGATCTTTCCATGGCTATGTTAGTCATAACCAAATTGTTAATAGTTCTGATTCATGATGTTTTATCAACATGATTGAGTTCACCACGGTGGAACCGTTTCAAGCTAAATAACATGAAAAACGCAGATATTCCATACAAGCCATAACCCACACCAGCCATAATTCACAGGTCACTCAGATTCACTAGCCGCCATCGTGGAATCACCAGCGTCTCCCATTTGGAGGATCCACGTGTTGTCTTAACACCATTAGCGGTACACATAGTCCACAAAATAGTCACATATAATAGCTAATAAGAAAACATCGTATTATATAGCGACTATTAGCAGCCAACACCTACTAAGACAAACGATAACAGCCGATATCCTACACTGGGACGCATCAGCTCAGAAGAGCCACCCCGGGCATAAGGAGGACGTATGAATAGGTATCTTTCTAATATACTCTTAAAGAATGGAAAATTACTGGTCTATCTCTTCTTGATGGTTCCTATACCAGCTATTTTTTTGCTATAAATTATGAACAACTATTTAACATGATTTAACTGTCAAAAAGGGTAAACATATTGGATTTGGCCATCAAAAATGTGGATTGACAAAATGCTTTCCATGTTTTTCTGTTTTTTCCATGGGTTGGTTAAATTTAAAGGAAACTCTACGGTTGAAGTCATGTTTGTTACCACAAACAGGAGGCGTTTCCTGTAAAGCTATCGCCTTCTTCAACCATCAAATAGTGGTTTCCACAAGATTCATCGGTATGAACCCCATCATGCGGTGAGGTCCTTAAATCTACCACCCAAATCATCGATGCATGGTACACTTACTTCCCTTTCCCCATGACCTCGGCCAAGAATTCGGCAACTTCTTCGCATGGCATCCGGTCCAATGCTCATGGTTCAACGGGAAATCATCGTCCTTGGGATGTTTTGGGATGATTCTCGCTGCTGCAGGTGTATCCATGGGCATTCGCTGCCAGTTGGCTCACCGTTCAGTGGCTGTATCGCTTAAATTCACCGCAGCCACACCTGAGACAGGTTTTGGGGAACCAAAGGAATATCCCAAAGCCACTCAACCTGCGACCCCCGTCCGATTTATGCTCCTTAGATCTTTTTAAATCCCAGTTTGGGCAGATCAAATCCATCAAAATCCCAAACTCCACAGACCCCCAACCCTCACAAGCCCCTCCTGCAAGGTGTGAGCCCGGCAAATCCAGGTCCAACCTTAAAGCTGCTGCGGCGGCCGGCTTTACATAACCATGTCAGAATATCTATGTACATTTATCATCATCTATTTCAATCCTTCATGTGGTTTCTTCATTTGTTTATTCAATAAAGATACACACACACACATAAATACATGTGATACCCTCTGGTTGCTTAACATAGCCATGGAAAATGACCCATTTATAGATGGTTTACCTATTAAAAATGGGTGGATCTTTCCATGGCTATAGCGGCTATGTTAAATAACCAGATGGTATGCGGTTCCACCCGCCAACTAGATGACTAGCCAAGGCATAAGACGGGACCTTTTCTTCGCGACCCGCGTCACTTTGCCGCGTCAGAGTCGCTCGAGCACGTCAGCTGGTAAATCATACCCCAGGCGGCACAGCGCATTGAACATCTGGGGCGTCAGAAGCCTGGGCAAAGGTGTTTTTGAACAAATGATTCTGAGCAAAGTTCTTATCACACAAACCTACCACCATTCTTGGGATGATGAGCCCTTACTAACCAAACTTTGACAGTGAGATAGATCAGTGCCATCGCTGCCCAAAGTTCATGGGGAACTCGCTTTTGATGATCAAAGTGGTGGCCGGCAACATTGGATAAAATCCTGGGTCCTAAATTCAGACCTGGTTTTTACAGTCTGAGAAGGCGTTTGAAGCTGCGGGGTATAAGCTCATCTGTGATGGTCATATCATATTAAATCGCGTTTTAATGATAAAATCATGGTAAAAACATGGTAAATCATGGTAAAAAACCCTTATGTGTCCGCAGTTTTTGGATGGCGAAATCCAGGACGCTGATTGGACGTGGGAGGCGCAGGAAAGCGACCGAAGCAGCGATTGCACCATGTCCTGCCAGGTGGCGATGGTGGGCCATGGGAGCGTACCAATGCTGGGAGAATTCAGTGGATTAAGTTTGTTTAAAATGATGCTTATTGATGATTATTAATGGTTATTAATGGTTGTTAATGGTTATGAATGGTTATGAACGGTTATTCATGATTATTAATTGTTATTAATGGGTATTAATAGTTGTCAATCCAGTGATAGTGGGATGTTTGAATTGTGGATCTAATTGGCTGTTAATTTACACCAATCCAGGAGTTATGTCTCTGGGATGGGAATAATTGATACACTTACCTCCTGGATTTTTTCCTTTTACAGGATGAATGTGGACTATCCATTCACTGCAAGTACATGAATTGTCAATATTGGCATAAGGTATTTACATTCAGTGAATTGGTAATTAGGAATACAGAATACCTGTAATTTTCATTGTGGAATTACCTGTAGCATTCAGGATACTAGGTAATGTACCATTCAGTGAATGTATACTGGGACAATCCAGTAAGGATGCACTAACGGCAAGGGGAAACAAAAATGCTATTCATGAGCTGGTTATTGATGGTTGTTAATGGTTATCAACCCAATGATAATGGAAATCATATAATTTGGAATTATTGCTACTATTATCCTTAATAACTTTGATAGTTAACATATTATAATCCATTAATAACCATTATATCAACCCTCCGCCCCGCGCCGCCAGCCCCGGGTCTTATGGCAGCAGTCGCAGCAGCAGCCGCCCAAGTCGCTCTGCTCCATACCTTCAAAAGACTCGTCCAGCTCCTCAGTGGGCCCACCATGGGATCCGTGGCTGTTGTTGACCTATAAACCATACATATAATTCATATAGATAAAACTCACATATAATACTTATATACAACTGTATGTGACTGGGAGTGTATATATATATTTTTTTATCATATACCCATTTATAATTATATTTATAACATATTTATATTCATTTAAAAACTTGGTAAAAAAAGGTGATTACATGTTCTGACCATGGTCATTGACCCACTGAATCAATACTGATGCACTCCCCAAATCCTGGGATAGCGATCTAACCCTTGGGATCTCACCACCGGAAAAACGTGTTCCACCAGTAATTTCTGGTGGATTGCCAATGGGACAATATCATTGGTAAAACAATAAGAATTGGGACAACTATATATATATATATGTATATATTATCTAATTTTCTATATAATTGTTATCTGGTTGGCGGTTTCAACCCCTCTGAAAAATGATGGAGTTCGTCAGTTGGGATGATGACATTCCCAACTGAATGGAAAATCATAAAATTAGTTAGAATTCCATGGTTCCAGTCACCACCTACCAGTTATATTTCATGTTCATCCGGGAAATGGAATGGAATGTAGTAGTGATCTTTTCATCCGCAAAATTCAGCTTTTCAGCTAGGTGATCATCTCAAAGAAACGTAAAAACCACTGGCTTTTTGGCATAGAAACAACCATGGATCATTGGGATTGGCTCAACCACGAGAGTAGTGGATGGTTAAATGGATGGACATTGATTGATTTGTTTCTTGAAATTGACTGAAATGACTGAATCCAGTCATGGAAATCAATTGATTGAAATTGACTGAAATGACTGAATCCAGTTGAAATTGAAATCAATGAATTTATCAATGGATCAAAGAGAGGATCTCCAAGGTTGGACCATGACGAAGGCCCTCCTCGGAATCCCAGGCTCTGGGGCTATGGCACCCATGACCTCCTCTTCTGATAGATGTTGCCAGATGGGCAAAGACCTTCCAGGAGGCACCTGCCGAAATGACACCGGTGAACTGAAAGGAGTGAAAGGAAGTCTATGCACTCTATGTTCCCCATGGTCATGGCCAATTTCTCATTTCAGTGATGTTCTTCAAAAACCATCTGCGCAAAGGGACCAGTGTCTCCACCTTGTTCCGCAGCACCGTCAGAATGTTGTCACGTTTCTCCTACGCGCCGAGGACAGTGAGTTCAATCAGCTCAGCATGCTGTTGGTGCAGATATGCGCTTTCGTGATGAATGCTTATATAAAAATGGTCTAATGTGGTAAACTCGATAAGTTGGAAAAGTGGCATTAAAAAAAAGCTGTCTAAGACATGGCAGCTTTTCAGGGCTATGATAGGGCCAACGGAAAATTCCACAAACCCTCTTTTGGGGTCCAAGTCTGTTTCTGAATACTACGCAAATTGGATGGGCCTACCAATCCTACCACATAAAGTGCCCCAAGACATGGGATTTGATGAGCGTCTGCCGGTCTGCAGGAGGACCTGGAGTTGGGGATCATGATTTTTTTTTAATGAATTCATTAGATTGGTTTAAGGGAAAATGTACAGGAACTGCCTAGAATTCTTGGTAAAAACCCATGGTTTCCTGTAGATGTTTTCCTACTATCCACTGCTTGATGGGAGATTCTGGATGATGCATTATGGGGCAATTTGGGGATAAGATCAGAAACAAACTTCTTTGTCATGGCTCTACCAGTACTTTCTTAGTAGTGACAAGGTTTGAAGCATAGGGAAGGCCATATGAATGAAACGAAAGTATCTATGTATCAACAATTCGTGAGAGCACACAAAATCATTCCCGCACGTCTTCTTCACAAACGCCACATGACACCACACGTGAGTTTCTTCAGTGTCCAGAAATTACATTCAACACAAACATTCAGCAAGTCATCTTCCTACATCCATTTCTTCAATGATTCCCCATGATAAAGAAGACATCATGAGCCACTTTTAATCTTCCCAGCCAGCCAGTTACCTCCCCCACCGCGCTCCACATCATCGTAGTAGCAAATGCCCAACTCCAACAAGTAGCCGTCTGTCCACACGCAGTCGCGAATGGCATGCAACGGGCCACGCCGTGGATCCTCCAAGTTGTAGAGGTAGCCGATATCTTCATCGTGCCTGCAGGCGGGCTGCGATGTGCGTTAATATACATTTATATTGGTTTTTATTGGTTTATATTGGTTAATCACCATGGCTAGGACCGAATGATATGTGGCATATCCCCAGCATTCCCGGTATTCCCCACGTCCCACTGGGATTCATCTCTGAACACGACATCTCGGTGAGACCACTGTGACCACTGCCGCTGTCAGATTTCCAGATGAATCAAACTGCCGAGGGATATCAGTGGGAATTCATTTGGAAATCAGTGGGAAATCATTATCATTTGGATATGATATAGTGGAAGAATCAATATGATATATAGTTACCCTCTAGTAAACATACTAACATAGCTATTGAAAATGGTGATAGAAATTGGTTGATTTACCGAACTTAAAAATGGTGATTTTCCATAGTTATGTAAACGTTTACCAAAGGTTGGAGGGGATGTCATGGAATACAATGGAATACAGGTGGGATACAGATGGGATACAGAACCACTTGGAGAATCATCCCAGAAATCATAACTGGCTGGTAACCATAACATCCATGTATATACCCTCTGGTAAATATACAAAAAACTACGGAAAGATCCACCATTTTCAATGGGTAAATCCACTATTTCGACTGGGCCATTTTCAATAGTAAACTGTTAGTTTACCAGAGGGTAGTCATTCTCCATTGTTGATGGTAAAATCACCATTTTGATGGTAAAATCACCATTTCTGATGGTAAAATCACCATTGTAATAAAATGACATACCTCACCCCCGTGAAAACCAGCTCCCTGAGGATCGCACATCATCTGTAGCAACTTCTGCAGGCATCCCATCTCCTGGTTCTCAGAAAAGTTGTGGCCCGAGTCATCTCGCCCTTTTGTCATGGGTCAAGAATCAGCAAATCGTCACACACAAGCATATCATATATATATATATGTGACAGCTGACAGACCCATTTATAGATGGTTTACCTATTAAAAATAGTGATTTTCCATTGCTATGTTAAATAACCGGAGGGTATATATACTAGTATATTTACATGTGATGCGTATATATCAAAACAAAAAGTAATATGTTATGTAACATAGTGTGTGTATATATATATATATATATCCTGTCTCTCTACGTCCGAATTTTTGGCTGATTGAAGCTTCGGTATTTTCTGGTGATTCCCCAAGAAACTTCGCCCCCATCCCCATCCCGTCCTGCCCCATCCCCATCCCGTCCTGCCCCACGGATTCCTCCCCGGTGTACACGGCCAGGATCCGGCGCTGCCGGCGCTGCAGCAGCGCCAAGATCCCGGTGTTTTCCAGGACGCCGCCGTCCGACAGGTAGACGCTCCGCGGGGCGCGAGGGGATCTCGGCTGGGAGACCAACCGGGACACAAAAACCGGGACTTCAAACCTGAGTGTTGATGGGTTTCTTGGGGAATCACCAGAAAATGGTGTGCTCACTTTTCCAGACCAACAAAAAATTTTAGGTGTTCAAACCTGGAAAACGGTGGGGCTGTTGAAATCAATGTTTGAACCAATAGCAATGGTGGAACGATGAGCATTGGATTTGATGATTGTGACAATTATCCTTGCGGCCCTGGCTGGGAGCTATAAGAATTATGAGACAAGAATGACTTCAAGTCAAGTAACTTCAAACATCCTACTATTGTTTTGAAGTCATATTTAGTTGGGAATATATTTGACTTTAATATCATATGTTGGGTTCATACACTCAAACATCATACTATTATCATAACCCAACCTAGCAAACTTGGTTATGGGCGAGCTTGGATCCCCTTCTAACAGGATGGTTCCTGCTATCCCTTGGTACATCCCCTGGAGATCGAGCCAAGTGACTGGTAGTAGAACATGGTCGCCTGCTGCATGATGCGAATCACAGGACTATGTTGAAGCCAGCCTCAGCGAGCGAATCACGACCCAAGCCGGAATCACATGGGGAAATCTGGCTGAATGAGTTCTGCATTTCAATCATTCAACTCACTGTGGTAAACAATACTAAACTAAACTTATGGAAAACCATCCCCAAGATCACCATTTTGATGGTAGGTTTGCCATCCCCAAATGGTCGATTTCCTACATTGCTTTGCCAGGTTTTCCCACATTCTCCTGGAGTGAATAAAAACTATCATCTATGGTGCCGGTCAACGAGATGATTATAGTAATGTCGAACTTCACCGGAAGTTTGCGCCATTGCACTCCAAAGATTTCATTCTTGGAAAAGCCAATAAGATCCAATAAGTACCATGTTCAATCAAAACATCTATGACAGCAGCATCGCTTGTTCCAACGATTCCATGACAGCATATGGCGAATTCTGCTGATCCATCAGTTTCCATGACATTTCCAGAAGTCAGCGTCACGGCGTCACCGGGTGCGCCAAGAAGCCCAAGAAATTGAAGAAACCTCAGCGGAGATTACGGAGTCGCTATTCCCCCAAGTCCCATGAACTTGAAACGTCAACATCTCAGAAAACCATGGATAAACCACCCAGTCAATGGATTTTAATGGGTCTTAATGGGTTTCAATGGGTTTCAATGGGATCTTAAACAATGATAAACCACCCAGTTAATGGATTTTAATGTGGTTAAAACAATGCCATGAACCACCCATGACTGGGAATGGTAACCATACCACCTATAAATGGTGAGATTGGGGATGGTTTATTATTGTTTTATCCATATTACTTGTATTTACCATCCCCAATTTTACAAAATTAACCGGTGGTAAATAGCCATCCCCGATGGTAGGTTTAGGATGGTGTATGGCATTGGCTTTTCCAGGCGATCTGGAAAAAAAAACTTGCGGTCATGGGGAGATGATTTTCCGAATCCAAACCGTCATTCCAGTGACGGAAAACGACGTCAGGTCATTATAATTCATCCAAACGCTATCTAAAGCGGCTAGTTGGGATTATAACTCCATTAGGATCCATTAGGGAATATTCAGAAACCGTGAACCAATGGTTTTTCATATCGCTATGTCACCATTCTCTACTTTTCATAAAGCAATATCATATAATATCATAAACCACCCATTTTTCATGGTTTATACGGCCATTTATACGGCCATTTATGGTAAGTTTTGGGATGGTGGGATCCTTTTCTTTACGTTTAGCCACGTTCGACCATTCGACCATATTCGACCAGCGGCTGAAGAAGCTCAGGATCCCAAAGATGAGGCCCCACCTGATCACATCCAGTGGTTTTCTGATTTTCTACATGCTGAATGATGGTTGATAATTTCATATGATGGGTTAATGATGGGAAAATGATGGTTGATAATAATGATGGTAATAATGGTTTCATAATGATGGTATAATAATAATGATGGTTTCATACAAGTAAATAATGGGTTAATGATGGTTTATGATGTTAATACTGGATAATAATGGTTGATAATTTCATATGGTTAATGATGGTTGATAATAATGATGTTAATAATGGTTGATGATTTAACATAATTTAACATGGAGGTTTCCGTTTCGTCATGGGGGTACACCCAGTATCCAGTCGTCATGGATGACCAGGACGTAGAATTGAAACCTACGGTGACGGTCCCGGTGATCCCCTATTTTAAGACACTACCATTGGGCATGGGTCCACAGTCAAGACATGTTACCCTCTGGTGAACTAACATAGCAATGGAAAATTGCTATTTATAGTGGATTTTCCCATTAAAAATGGTGATTTTCCATTGCTATGTTAGTTCACCAGAGGGTAAGACATCTTAAGACATCTCAAGACATCTTGGGACATTTTAGGATCCAAATGTTTGATGCTTGAAACCACGACATGTTCTTTTAAGACTCATTTCGAGTTCCAAACAGTTGCCATTTGTTTGTAGTGCCTTATCAAAATCATGACGAAATCCCACATCCCCAGCCATTCCTGGTTCTCTTTTCCAACTTTTCCAACTTTTAGCCTTCCTATAAACCGTGTGGATATGCCAAAGAAATACGGTACTAGATTCACTGATTTGTGATCATCTTCCCTACTACAGCCATGATTGGTGATAAATACTCCGCTTTCAGACCCCAATGTCATATTGTTGGCATTAGTTGGCTATATGTCCCATTCTATCCATGGAAAATTCCATGGTAAACTCACCATTTACCTTGTTAACAGCCGCTCAATTTCTGTGTAAATTACAAGGACCCCCTGCCTGATGGGACCCCATAAATCACCATGGTCGCTTCCCAAACGGAATGGGGGTTTCAAAAATGGGAGCAGTATGGGAGTGGTATGGGAGTAGGGGTCCCATCATTTTGTTTCGACCCGCCGTAATTTCGAGCAACGAACTGCTTACAGTAATAGATTCTCTCTCTCCTGATTGTTATAATTCCCCTACAATCATTGGTTCATTAAAAATTCTACACATAGATAACCTTTGAAAAGTCTTAGGCTTCTGAATTAATTCACCAACTGATATATATATATATATATATATATATTATATATAATCATCAATGGCTATGGAAAATGGCACCATTCACAAACGATTTGATTTACCTATTACAAATGTTGGTTTTCGAGTTCGCAAACCGCTATTGGCCACCAGTTACCATGGTAAATCACCATGAAAAACCATGGTAAACACCAATGGATGTCTTAAATCACCATTAAACCACCATTAATTCAATCTAAATTGAATCTAAATCATCAATTCATCATCCACCATTGATCATCTAAATCATCAATTCATCATCGTCTTCATCATCTGTCCACCACCAATCCTTGCAGATCTTGCGGCTAGGCCACCATGCCGCCAGCTGCACCAAGCGATACTGCACTTGACAGGTCTCGGCGGAGATCTCTCCATGAGATGCGAGCCACGAAGCGCTAAACCTAGCGAAGCAGTGCTCGAAAAAACGTAACGTATCCCAATTGGGCAAAAAAAAGAGTTGGGATGCATGGAATATATCCCAACTCTAATATCATATATCTAATTTAATACATCCCACATGCGTTCTTTTTCTGCGCATCCAGTTGTATATCGCCATATGTGCATATATATATATTATATATATATATCAGAAAACTCATCATAATCCCAATTTATAGTGATGTTTAATAGGGATTTCTTGTTAGATTTCTGGGATTAAAAAAAATGGTGCCGGCGCCTCAAAGAGGCCGGCCGTTTTTGAACGTTTATCCACCGTCGTGATTTGTTGATTTCATCAAAAATGGTATCAAAAAAAGGACGTAAAGTGCTGTAAGGGTCTCCGAACCAAGTGTGTTTTTGCAACCCTCGCAGGACTTCGTAGCCTTTTTTGTCTCAAGCTCGGCTTCTCAAACTGCGGTTCTGGACTTTCTGACACAATTGGCCAAGTGACGCCCATAGGGATGTGTGCCATAACCATGACTACACATATGACATAATATTTTCTGTATTGAGGTATCCATCAGCCGAACGACTTTTCAAGTGAAGGCAAGTTCATAACACGTATCATGAAAGAAGTTCTTAAGACGCATCATCAAGAAGTTCTTAAGATGTATCATCAAGAAGTTCTTATGGCATATTATCAAAAAGTTCTTAAAACGTAGCATCAAGTGAAGGCAAGTTCTTATGACATAACATCAAAATAAGGCAAGTTCTTACAACGTAAAATCAAGAAGTTCTTAAGACGTATCATGAAATAAGTTCTTAAGACGTAGCATCAAGAAGTTCTTAAGACATATCATCAAGAAGTTCTTATGGCGTATCATCAAAAAGTTCTGAAGATGTAGCATCAAGTGAAGGCAAGTTCTTATGACTTAACATCAAGAGAAGTCAAAATCTTATTGCGTATCATGAAAGAAGTTCTCAAGACGTATCATCAAGAAGTTCTTATGGCGTATCATCAAAAAGTTCTTAAGACGTAGCATCAAGTGAAGGCAAGTTCTTATGACGTAACATCAAGTGAAGGAAACCTTGAGGTGGGAGTCGAAAGAATTTCTCAGGACGTAGCATCAAGTAGGTGTGCAAGTGGCAAGACGTTATTGCCCCCACCCCCCCCCACCCAAATCCAACCCAAGATGAAAAAGCAATGAAGTTTGAAAAAGAGCATAAACGCCCGGCCTCTTACGGGCGCCACCAAAAAAATATCAAAAAAGGCTGCCTAGAATGGCCACAATCCTACCATCTGGGGATGGGTAAACAACCACCAAACAAATTGTCATATTGGGCATGGTGCATAACTGGGTTTATCGTGGTTTATCAATGTTTATCACATGTTTTTTTGGACTTACCATGAGTTACTCCTATTGGCGACAACCCGAAAAATCCATCGCTTGAGCGGTCAGAAACCTGGAAATTCATGGAAATTCGGCAAAGACCATCTACATCCATCTACGTCCATCTACAACATCCCGGAAAACTTTCCGTTTTTGGAGACCCCTTTGACCTGACTGGTGACTCTTTACGTGGCTCCTTTTGATCCTGATCCAACCGGCTTGCGGCGAAGAGGCAGTAGAAGATAGACCACCTCCAATACCGCCAGCGCCAAGAACCGCTGTACTCGGACCCTGCCGGTATCCAAACATGATGCCGCCAATACATGCTATAGACCATAGAAAAAATAGAGAAACTCCATGTCATGGTCCATGATGCCCAGCCATGTCATGCTACATCGCAGAATCGGAGTGGTCTAAAAACTGAGGTCAGCCATGGTCGCCTGTTGGGTCACCTTTGTGTGGGGTCACTAAAAAACCATCGCAGTATGCGGTGAACTCTTCGGGTTTTTGTCCACCGAATATTTTCGGCCCCAGCTTCTTCCACCAAGGCTCCATTCTCCTGGTCTGCGGCTGATGCACACGAAATCGCCCATGAAGAATCCGGAGGCTTCCAACCAGAAGCGCAAACCTCGGTCGACGCCTACATGGCCACCTCTGGTGGGTTTCTGGTGGGTGGAGGATTTGGATCCGATGTTCATCACGGGAGATCCAACACATGATTTTTCACATGGGTGTCAACAATGTTGTCTTTTGGAAGATCTCAAAAAATATCGAACCCTATAGAAATCTAGGGTTACTTTGTTACTTCCAAAAAAAAAACATATCAAGAAAAGAATCGGCTGGCACCACCAAAATCCCACCACTTTCCCCATCCATATTTGATGCTAAAAACCCATCGGTTTCCGGTGTAGGTTTCCCCGACAAAACCAATCCAACGAATTTTAGCCATGGTCTTTAGATGATAAATGATAGCCCCTTATAATCACATGACATTCCCATGGATAATCCATAATAGGTCATTATAATCCCATTCTAATCCATTGCAATACTGATAGGAATGAATACTCAGCCATCACCACTTATCCTTAAAACCCATTTGGCCCATTTCACTATGGAAATCATTACCAATGACACTACTTAAACCAATCCATTAACAGACACTACAAACCAATCCTCATTAACATCTATTAGCATGCTATTTTTACCCATCCAACGACCTCAACGGCGCCATTTTCGGGGAACTCATGGAGTCATAGTTGGCCATGATGAATCCATCAATGGCGCCTCCGCTCAACGCTGCGGTGCGCGCCAGCGGCCGCTGCCCGTAGCTGGCGAAGTAGCCCAGCCGCTCGCCACCGGCGAAGAGCTGGGTGAAGGTCATGTAACCTGGGGAAAGCCGGGAAAAGTGGTGAAGAACTACGGAAAAATGGTGGAAAGATGAGGAAATTGGCCATGAACAATGATGAATACGGGAATTGGCCAGGAAAAATGATGGACAATTAGGAAATTGCCAGGAAAAAACATGAAAACGATCAGAAACATGTTTGGAAAATGTTGGATTTCACATATTTCACCAGGAAAAGCGGTGACAAAAATGTTGGAAAATTGGGATTTTAGCCAGGTAGCTGAAGGGCTTGGTGTCACCCAACTGGCGCAAGGCTGGGGGGAAAAGAGGCGGGAAAACTAGGGCTGGGGGTAAAGATATGCATGAGATGGCATAGCACGTGCACACACACATATATATATATATATATATTGTATTATACTATGTTATATGATATTAAATGATGTTAAATATATTACAATATTATATATATTTAATATAATTTAATATAATATATATATATCATATATACATTATGATATTAGATATTTAAGATAATATATATATAAGATATATATAAGATATATATAAGATATATATATATAAGATACATACATATATACATATATGTAAATATGCGTGCATAGTTGTGATCTATTATTTCATGTTTATTTCTCGATAGCATAGAACTAGTTCGTACGATGGGGTGGCCATCCAATTCCCGGGGTCCAAATCACTGGGGATGTCTTCGTTTCGATGGCCATCCAGGACTAGCCAGGGGTTGGTCCAAAAATGAGGGGTAGGTATACCACCAACCAGTAATTAACATGAAAATTATCATATCATATCTACATATATCTACCCTCTGGTAATGATTAACATAGTGGAAAATTGCCATAGAAATAGTTGATTTACACATTAAAAATTGCGATTTGGGATGATTTACTATCTATTAACCACTTCTATGATGATATATCATATATATATAGAGAGAGAGTTGATGGCCATTTTGAATAAGAACATGATACTCTTTAAAGATATAAGAACGATGATGATGAAATGATTAAATAGACATTAAAGCTGGTTGGTGGTTGACCTACCCCTCTCCAATGGAAAAATAAAATTCATGTTCCAAACTACCAACCGGCAATTATTACATTATCGTGCATGTATGTATATATATATGCTAGAAAACATATTGTGAAGTAATTATCGCATACTAGAAAACATATTGGGAAGTAATGCGAACATGATTAATTATAAAATGGTATAAACCATCACTGTGGCTTGGAAATAACATGGACATATCTCATTTTCAGACCAACCCAACCAAGGCTTGCCCTTGTTGCTCATGTCTCCATTGTCACCCATGACCTGCATGTAGTCATTCACCGTGGCGTTGACCAGTAGCATGGGGCAGTAGATATTCTGCCGCACATATGCCCATGTACCTTTCACCAAGAACGTGTTGATCTTCAAGTAACTGGCTGAAAGGAATATATGGGAAAACCTGAACAAGTCAGAGATAGTCTTGAGATACTACAAGTCATGGTTTCCTGCAAGCTCTCACCTTACTCTTCGTGGTTGAATCGCTATGTTTATATGTTTAATATCCTGTGTGAAATGTTCTATTCTTGATGATAATCCATTCAAAATCCATGAAAATCCAAGTTTTCCGTGTAATTTCCATGTTTGATGGTTAAGCCGCAAAAAAAACCATTGAATCCTCTTTAAAATCCATGGTTCTTCATGGTTCAATCCATCATCGCCGGCAGGGCGGCAAGGCGCAAGTCTCGCCGTTGGCGTAGAAGGCACGCTGAAGGCTCCGGGAGTAATAGCGATGCCTTGGCGGCAGACGGCTGTGGGCATGTCGGTCTGGGATTGATAGGTTTCGATGGTTTCATGAGTGTTTTATACATTTTTCTGTTGTGATTGGAAAATGATGAAAAATGTTGTTCTGATTTTTTGTTTCAAAAATTGAAGACGTGTGTAGATTTTCATGCTCGAAAGGGCGTGTCTTGCCCTGCTGCACTTGCAAGCTTTCTAAGATTCAACCCGTGCCACCAAGAAGAAAGTGGTCAGGCTGAATCATCATCCAATCCAATTGAAGGATGTGGGAAGAATGGAAGTATAGAGCAAACCCCAAGAAGATAGAAGAGGAAACTTGCTGGCCACCTCATGAATTCCTTCGGGTAGAAGGAAACTGGATCACTTGCGTACTTTTCCAGAATATCTTCTTCTGGTCGGATGATTGGGGTTATACTTGGCATTGCTTGAGGAACCACCAAAAAATAGAAAGTATTCCCTATAGATTCCCCAAGTACTGAATTTCCCATTGGGAAAACCAAACAAACAAATCATCCACTCGGCAAATCCAGATCTTCGAAAAAAAATCGACGAAACCAACCACATCTCCGTCAAGATCACTGGGCCAGGTGGCATGAAGGTCCGCATGAAACGAGAGAAGCCCAGGCCAATCATGGCCCCCACCAGACTCACCTGCCTCGATCTCCGACCCCCAAGAGGATAGAAAAGTCATGAAAAGTCACATCCAACATCCCACTTGAATGTGATGAATGAAAGTTCTTCTATCCTTTTCGATCTCGGTTTTTGGGATGACTGGAATCATGTGTGCATTAGTTATACTTTTCTATGCCAATAAGAACATGCAGGATACACAGATGTGTTGCGTAAATGCGTGTTGATCACATGGTAAGCAGTCGCTGGCTACAATGTCATAGTCGCCCAGCGCCGCCACATGGGAAAACTGTGCAGAAATGAGGCCCAACAAAGGATAGATGGCCAACCATCTTACAATGAAACACCTCAGTTTCACAAATCAAATATACAGTAAACATTCAATACACAAACAGCTCACATAAAACAAAAAAAAATTAGCCAGCCTCCCATCCGGAACACAGGGCCCAGCTACAAAAGGAAGTTCCATCGCTCTCGATTCAGCGAGAAACCAAAGTAACGCTCCTGATTCAGAGGCTTTCAACCATCCAAGGCCACCAGACTTCCCACCGTCCTTACAACCTCCTTTCAGGTGGGACCTGCCAGTTATAAGTTGCAGTTGGCTGATAAGGATTATTGACTATCTAGTTAGTTTATTGCCTTAAACATCCATAAACATCCATAAACCCTATAGTTTTCTCTGGTTATTTCTGGTTATAAACCAACTTGCCTCTCCGAAAAAAAAAAACATCGCACCAAGACAGTGGCTCTCCGTGCCTGGGTGATGGCACCAAGCACCCGAAACTGCACCAAGAAGAAGGTGAACGCAAACCTGACGTCGAAACGTCGGTCCCTTGGAGAAACGTATCATTGTATCTGTAGTTTGATGCGTAGCTAATGATCGATAGAATAGGTAATGGTAGGCATGATAGGTAGATAGATAGATAAATAGATAGATAGATAGATAGATGGATAGATAAGACAAGATAAATAAGATAGATAAGATGGATAAGATAGATAAGATAGAAAAAATAGATAAAATAGATAAGATAGATAAGATAGATAAGAGAGATAAAATAGATAAGATACATAAGATAGATAAGATAAGATAAGATAAGATACGATAAGATAAGATAAGGTCAGATAAAGATAAGGTCAGATAAAGATAAGATAAGTTAAGATAAGATTAGATAGATTAGATAGATTAGATAGATTAGATAGATTAGATAGATTAGATAGATTAGATAGATTAGATAGATTAGATAGATTAGATAGATTAGATAGATTAGATAGATTAGATA
>Ga0126342_10005183_pt1 | contig 22628 bp, 21 predicted proteins | sample Cyp1metagenome_FD_92528 | JGI IMG/M metagenome (GOLD analysis project Ga0126342, IMG submission 92528) | Coral microbial communities from Lord Howe Island, Old Settlement Bay, Australia - Cyphastrea 1 metagenome | ecosystem: Host-associated > Invertebrates > Cnidaria > Coral ...
ATATATATATATAAAAAATATATATATATATATATATATATATATATATATATATATATATATATATATATATATATATATATATATATACATATATACATATATATATATATATGTATATATATATATATTCAGTATATGTATATATGTATATATCATGCTGGCTTAATAGATGGATTGGGTTACCTGGTCACCAAAACCAACTCCAATCAGCTTGTTTTCCAAGTCTGACTTGTTCTTCCAGGTCAGATTGCCAGGAGGGTTGGATTACTTATTGGAGCACCATTTACAACCATTTACAGTATATGGAAGTGAATGGTCCATAGGTCCATTACTTATTTCCATGAATCAACCAATGGATCTATGGAGAAATAACAAATTGGACCAAAAATCTATGTCTCCAATACTTTTGACCAACAGTTGATCTACCTATAACTGGGGTTGATCCATGGATCTATGGGGAAATAGAAAGTTGGACCTTTTATTGACCAAAAATCTATTAGCCATGGATCAACCTTCAGAGACGGAGAAAAATCTCTGGAAAATATGGTGCAGAACCATTGGATCAATTGGAATTTTTAACCGCGATCAAAACCAAACAAATGGCGATCACTGGGTATGTCTAGTCCCTGGATCACAGAAAAACTATGATCCTCTAAACACTTGTTTCTTGATGGTAAAGAGTAGGGTTTAGGCTCTGACTTGGATGTGCATCTCAGTTCGGAAGTACCACTAATCCTCATTCTTTCTAGCTATGTAAATCATAGTGGTTGGTAAATCCTCTCAGTTTACAAAACCAGCACAGTGGTTTCTTGGGATTTTTACATAACTCCAAGGTGCCGAAGGAGCCTGAGGCACCGTTCATGGAACTGCCAGAGGACCGGATCCGGCAAAATGGAGCTTTCATAGGGCATAGGGATTTCATGGGAAATATCGCCTACTTGGGGTTACCCTCTGATAAACTAACATAACTATGGAACATTACAATTTTTCATGGAAAAAATCACTATAAATGGTGATTTTCCATCGTTTTTTGTATGTTTACCAGAGGGTACCAGTTGAGGCAGTTGAGGCTGATCTTTATGGCTAGAAACAGGCAACCAGAGTCATCACCAAAGTTGGGAAAAAAATCTTCGCACGACTCTTGGCGACAGCCACGGGAAAAAAAGGTGGAACTGCAACCCCCAAGTAGTGCTGAGTTTTAGAGTTCCAAGGAGAGTGGAAATCATCGTAAAATCAGGCTGTCGATGATCCTGGATTCATCACGATTCATCAAAAGCGTTTGGCACATGAAATCATGGTGAATAAACCAAAAGCCAGGATCCACCACCAACAGAATGGGAGTTGGGCTGCTGACACGCCTCCATTCAGAAATTGGGCCCATCCCTCCTAGTCATGGGCTGAAATGGTATCCCGAAATCCGCTGGTTGATCATTTTTCCCATTCAAACCGTCATAAACCCAGTCATGGGGATATCACCATCACACGTTTCCGATCTGAAAATGGCACATTATCATACATTATCCAGAAAATGATTCGAATTATAGGTGAATTATGTTTTTTCTCAACCATCAAATTGGTGGTGGTTTTTCCCGGCTTGTCCCTGGACATTTTCCGAGAAAGCCAGGAGCCAGAGACTACGGGCTTTGAGGCGGAGTGAAAAAGTTGGTGGATGAGATCGAGCCATGGGAAAGTTGATGTTGTATTATTTGGCAATGAGTCATAACCCTGGTACCTAGTGAACCACAAAACAGCTGGTAAATGGATGTTCATCCCATTAAAATTGATACTAATAGGTTTTGACCCATCCCTATTTAAAAGACGCGCTGATTTTGAGCATGATATAATGATATACCATCGTCAAGTTACTTGGGTAGATTTGAGGCTTGATCCATCTCACCTTTTTTCGAGATGTTTGAATGATCTTACCTTCCTACTTGGTGGCTCATCCCACTTAGTAAGCGACTTATAACCCCAGTTATAGGTAGATTAACCCTACTTATCCCACTTATAACTGGGGTTATAATCCACTTACTAACTGGGATGAGCCACCAAGTATGTACGAAGGGTTGACGTTCCATAGCCCACAGCTTTGATACAGCGAACATTTTCGACATTCCTGGAACTCCCCTGGGCAGAGACGATGCGTTCCTGCCTCCAATGGAAGTACCCAGATAGACTCCCAGTGCTGGGCAGTGTGAATATATATATATATACACACACACATAGAATTAAGTGGACATAGAAATACATGCATCATTAACACACACACAAGATAGATGTATGTATGTATGTAATGTAATGTAATGTAATGTAATGTAATGTCATGTCATGTCATGTCATGTCATGTAATGTAATGTAATGTAATGTAATGTAATGTATGTATGTATGTATGTATATATATATATATACACATGCATATCTATATATTATATATGTGTATATATGTACATATTAGAATGTTTAATGTACAATTTTCCATATCATGTAGGACCGTACTGCCTTTATGCAGGAGCTGGGTGACCTTGCTGACCGATGGAACACTGATACCTTTCATGAGGAGCAGGAGCTGGGCGGAAACGAGTTCGGCGGTCCGGTGGACTTTCCCATTGGGTAAATTATAACGACCTCACTGTTCACCGAGCCCTGGAATCATGGTTTATGTCAGGGGAATCATCCCCAAATGGCCCAACAATTCAGGTTGGTGAAATACTATAATTTACCCATATATATATATATATATGTATATGTATGTATATATATATACATCTCTTAACTCATGAGATAGTGATGATATTTCATGGGATTAGGAACTATTGAGAACAACTATTATTAATTATATAATATGGTTAAGCAGGGGATTCTAATAGTGGTAACAATGGTTGATAATGGCTATCAATCCCTCCCCAAATTTATATCAAACACCTCCCGTAAACCATGGTAAAAAGGAGGGTTTCTGAAACCACGAATTTGGAACCATGGGCCATGGCGCTGTTTAGTTTGAACGGGGGATAGGATCAACATGTCAACATCTTTGTTTCAGATGTATATAGGTGATTACATACGCCGTAAAATGCTGATGCCAACATGTTCTCATATCCACAGAAACGATGTTTGGATAATTTTGTAAAGTATCGTAAAACTACCTGTGCTCGATTTTTTGTTGGCCTGAGGAAACAACAGCGGCTATGGACCACGTGTTGGATATGGAAGATGCCAAGAATATGGAGCACTCTTTTGAGGATCAAGGGCTGTCGCGTACAGTTTCTTGTTTTGTTGGAAAGGGGTTTGGGTCGGAATGTGGATAAAACCATATGAACATCTGAAATTTACAGTGAACCGCGAGAATACATAGCTTGGATGTAAGAGCAAACAGCTTCAATTCACAACATGGCAGAGATTTTGCCAATGGTTTGTCTACATTTTGCATCAACTCCATGAATTTCTGGTTGATTTCAGCTGGCAATTGATTTGTTTTTTTTTTGAGAGATCTGGTAGAGTTTCCCACTGTTAAAACAAGTGAAATACCACATTTGGGGCTGAACCTCTACCCTCTGGTTATTTAACATCGCCATGGAAGCCATAGCCCATTTATAGATGATTTTCCCATTAAAACCTCCATTTATAATGGATTTTCCATGGCTATGTTAAATCACCAGATGGTAACCATGTCTTCTTGAAAGATTATGGCCCCTGTTGTAGAAACCCTGGACTCTCTTTCTTGATGTCACGTCGATCTCAAGATAGCTTCGTCTCACAGTTCTTGACCCTCCCATCAGGTTGCAGTTGTGGTTATTATTCTGTGAAGCAACATACGTTGGGATATAACCCCTACAAGTATAGATATAGAATATGATTACATTAATTATATATAGTATATATATATATAGTATATATATAGTATATATATATAGTATATATATATAGTATATATATATATATAGTATATATACAGTATATATATATACAGTATATATATATAGAGTATATATATAGTATATATATAGTATATATATAGTGTATATATATAGTGTATATATATAGTGTATATATATATATAGAGTATATATATATATATATATTATCCACACATATAGTTCACTGGCAAAACACCCCATTCTGCAATTCCAGAGGGATCCTCCTCGATGCAGGATCCCATCGAGGACTATCCCGAGGAGATCTGATGGTGAGTTTATGGTGATTTAATGGTCAATCATCAGATTTGTCATCTATTTCTATGTGAAAAATGGTGTTTCAATGCGGTTTAATGGTGATTTATTGGTGGTTTAATGTAATTTAATGGTGATTTAATGGTGATTGAACTATCAAATGGTGAGTTGATGGGGATTTAATGGGGTTTAAAGGGATTTGAATTGGTAATCAGACGTGGGAAATCCACCGCTTCGATGTTACGTTGCGTACGAGAGGGTAAAATCCATAGATGTCATTGCCATAACTGGTGTCATCAGACTTTTTTTTAAAATCCATAGCTATCCAGTGGCATTAATTAATGGGATCATTCATGGGATAGAATCAACCAGTTTATGGTGATATTTTCTGGTCAAAAAATTGGAGTTTTTTCATGTTTTTTCCCTCTGTCATCAGTCCATGGTGCTGGGACATCTCCGAGTTCCTAGCCATGGAGGTTTAGTTCGGATTTGAAAAAGCCATGGAGCTGACGAAGTCGGGTATCCCATTCAGCAAAGAATATTTGATATGCTGGGAATTGCTGGGATATATATATATATAACCAACATTGAAAATTTGGTTGATGGATATATCCCAGATATGGTTGAGAAATAACCTCCCAACAATTACATAACCAAAATTTATATAAATCATATATAGCCGATATGATTGATGGAATTGCAATTCAGCCAGATATCAGCCGATTGGATTTCACATGGATCGTAGTACCCTCTGGTAATTTGTTACAGTTCGCTATTGAAAATACCCCATTTAGAAATCGTTGATTTAGCTATTCAAAATGGTGGATCTTTCCATAGTTATGTAAACGTTTACCGGAGGGTAAAATCACCTTTGTGTTGTTTGGCCATTCCTTGTTTTATCTCAGAATCATCCGACCTTTGATATTCGTGACACACCTATTTTGACTGGTACCCCACCAGAGACATCTGATCAAATCACCACTTTGGGAACTAAACATGCACACATGTTGCTGGTAAAGCACACGTATTCCTTCTTGAAACCCTTACATCTCCACTTTCTCTACTAAGTTTCCAATCAGATTTACAGTATGGGTCATGCTTAGATGCCAATCAATTTTATCGTTTTGCAAACCATTTCAATTGCTAAAAAAGCTGTCATTCAACTGGTTTCCCGGACGCAGTTTCAGGAGCCGCTGATCCTCCCCAAGCGCACCTCTCTCATCGCAGAACTGTTGACGGAGACTGACGGGTAAAGAGACAGTATCAGCGGGGATAGTTTCGAGATAGTTGATAGCGGTGGTGCCCCAGTTCGATATCGCGAAGTTGGTTTATACCCCAACTACAGTTATGATCAGTTTTAGTCACAAAGCCATAAACCCTAGTTAAGCTACTTGTAAACGAAACATATGAGGAAATCGCTCATGATGGTTGATTGGTGAATGTAGGGGTTACACTATCCAATTCGTTGGGGATTATGATAACTCACAACAGGAATACCCGTTGACCAATCAGAATTTCATGGGAAAAATTGGTTTAATCAAAGACAAGAGAGCATAATTAATATGAACTATGGGACATCACAGGGGATGTAGTTGATATCATTGCTATATTCGACAACAACTCATAACAACTCCGATAAATGGGAATGATATATCCCGCCCCAACAAGTGCATTTGGAAGGGGAACAATAGGGATATAAATATGTGGATAAATGGGGATAATCTATCAAATCCCAATAATCACCATTATATGGGGAAAATGGTGATAAATGGGGACGATGTATCACCACCCAAACACAAGTAGTATAGCAGGGGTACTGGGGATGAATGGGTATGAAATATCAAATCGTACTGGGGATGACAATACTTTTTAAGTGAATCTTTTGATGTTCATGTATTTGCTAAGTATGGATAGCTGGGAATAATTTATTGGTGATAATTGATAACTGGGGACAAGCGAGGATCACTGGGTGTAACTGGGGACAGAATTATATGATAGATGATATTTTGGAGAAGTGTACAGTGATTCATGGTCGGAAGTCGGAAGCAGGTGAAAAAAGCCGAAGATGAAATGATGATGATTCTTCCTTCATCATCAATAAATTATATATTTATCAAATTGTTGATATGATTAGATATATCATATATGATATATCAAATATATCTATATCAAGTTAATATCAAATATTATATAGATATATCAATAATATATCTCCATCATACTCAGTAGATATTCTGATGCAAATGGCAACAATATATCAACCTTCAATGATTACATGACATCGTATGCACCCATCATTGGTGCTTGATACATTGTGGTAGTCGGATATACTGAATGGGGAGAATACAATATCAACTAACTATGATCATACCTTCTGGTAATTTAACGTGGCTATGGAAAGTCACCATTAAAAACCACAAGTAAACGATTAAATCATCTTTCAACGGGCCATGGCTTCCATACAGGGTGGTGCCCCAGTTCGTTAGCCAAGTTGGTTTATACCAACAACTATGGTTTTATAGGTGATATATCGAACTAGTGAATGGGATTATAATCCACTTATAACTGGGGGTGGCACCACCCTGTAGCTATTTGAAATAACCAGAGGGGGATTCTCGGGAAAATCACCATCGCTGGGGATGGGACTTTAGAGATCACCAAAAGCATCCCCAATGTGTTGACGTTGCATGACATTGCTTCAAATGCTTCAAAGCAAGAAATTGGAACCTGAGTAAATGTGGGATATAAATATAATTAATATGCAATGTATATATATATATAATATCATCTGTATTGACCCAAGCAGCTCAAAGTTTTAATTGTTTGCAGGGTATCAAAGAGTAGCCACGACATCAAAAGATAAAATCCATGATTTTCTTCAGAACCTAACCGTTAGCTCAATGGGGATTTGGCTTTGCCCGTGCACAAGCCAAGGAAAAAAACTATCACACTCTGGGACATGAATCAAATGAATCAACCAAACTGAGAGGTCATTTGCCGAAGCCAAATGGAATCTTCAACAAACAGGAGGCGTTGAACAGTATACAACAGTATACCCTCTGGTAATTTAACATAGCTATTGAAAATTGCCCATAGAAATAGTGGATTTTCCCATTAACAATGGTGATTTTCCATAGCTATGTTAGTCATTACCAGAGGGTACATCAACACTTTTGGATACCCTCCGCTGATCAACCACGGCGCCATGGCAGGACTTTGGATGCTTCAAACAGAGAAAATGCTGACGTCGAGATCCGTGGACGTTTACAAGGAAGGGCCTCGGGACGCAACTTATCTGAAGAAAAATCGGGACGAATCTAGCGGTAACAGGAAGATATCCAGTATCGAAATTTGATTTTCCATGGATTTTTTCAGTTTGGTATAAAGAATCTGCTGTGCATTTCTTATAACATTCCTAAAATGCCACATGATGGTCACATTCTGCGGGAAAAGGAGCATGGTTATTGACCTGTGCAATAACCAGAATAAAGAAAATCCAGTGAGTTATAGTTGATTTTCCTGGTTTTCCAGTTCACTTCTTTTGATCCCGACAGGTCCGACAGGTTGGACACATGCTGCGCCGCTGTGTTGCGGCCACGGTGTCCTTTCAAAAGAACCGCGAAGCGCAGCGCTGCGTCGTGGTTTGCGTGGTGATCCACCATTGTTGATGGGTTTTAGGGGCTGAAACTGCTTGGTTTATGAGGGATGATTATAGCCAGCAGAACTTCATGGGATGTGATAGGGGCATTTTTCCTGGCTCATTTGATGGGAGAATCAATGCAGATCAATGATTTTGTGGTGGGTTTTTCCATTGCCACCTCAGATTATCAGAGGGCATTCAGTGGGATTCATTAATATTCAGAATAGACACCTGTCAGAGATGCTTTAACGATTTTGATGTGCCAATTTTCGAGAAGAGTCGACCTTGTTCTCAGTGCTGCCGTGCGTATTTTCAGCGTTCCCAGATCTGAGACGGGGCTTTTCCAGACTTCCCAGTTGGTTGATTTCAAGGATTTAATCCTACCGATGGTCATGGGAATCATAGAGGAATATGATCATTGTTATTATTATTATACTACTGTACCATAGAGCAATATATATATATATATACCCTTGATGTCCCTTGATATATTGTGGGATGATCATCATCCATGATCCATGGAGTAATGACCGGGAATTTTGGCTCTCAGCTTTCTGCATTTTCTGCATCAACGGAACGGGATGATGGAGGCTGGACGTTGACGCAGTTGAGGGATGCCCTATAAACTGAAAAAACTGGCGGTTGGACCACTGGGAACATCTGTCAATGGATTGGTTTTCACGGGAAAATCGAAAAACCGGAAACCAGAGTTATTTTCCCATTAACTATGGGGTTTTCCTGTAAAATTTCCCTTAAACCAATCCATTGAATCTGGGAACATCTGGGAAAATCATGATTTTGTTAGCTGGAAGGGGATACCCGGCCTGGTAAACATTTTCACAAAAAACGATGAAGAAAGATTGGAAAGATCCACCATGCATTTTTCCATGGGAAATTCAATGAACTTTCAATGGCCATGGCTGAAACATAGGCGAACTGGAACAGTCATGGCTTTCCAGAGACGATTTCAATCCAATTGAGACGAGCAATGTCATGTCAAAGCCTCAAAGCCTTGTCAAAAGTGGCCAAAAGTGCCCATCGATGGCTTACCAGGAGTCTGGAGGTTTGGTTTCCCTATCCATGGTATCCCTAAGTTCCATGGTTCATGAAAGTTATGGCCTGATTGATACCCAGTTATCAGCAAGTCACCCCGTAAAAATGGTTCATGATCACCCCATTTAGAATCATAAAAATCACTCGTAAAGGGCAATCGTTTTTTTTGTTTTTTTCGAACCTGAGTTTCTCTATTGAAAACCTAACTTCCATGGCATCGAACGTCATTTTTTCCCATTTTTTGCCATATTTTCCCCATCAAAAATGGCACCAACTGAGGGATTTTTGGAAATCTCTGTGCACTCTGAGGTCATGGACCTGCCGGCAATCACCCCGGTCACTCCGGTTGCTCCAGCGCTGGGGCAGGCCCTGGATTTCACTTGATTTTAGGTGGATTTTTTTGATGGATTCCAGGTGGATTCCAGGTGGTTTTTGGTACTCAACCAGTTGATTTGATTAGGTTTATCATTGTTTTTATTTGGTTTATCCATTGGTTTATCCATTGGTTTATCCATTGGTTTATCATAGATTTTGTATCAAACCATCCATGGGAAACCTCCATAGTCATCAGGAAGTCCCACAGAGCTGGAAGTCCCTTATCCCATAGAGTTATCCCACAAAAATAAATGGGTTATCGCTATGGCGATTAAAAGCATTACGAAGTGGGATGATCCTCCAAGTAGTAAACAACTATAACTATGGTTTATGGTACGCAAATAACTATAGTATTCATGGGGTTTTTGTTAACCAACGTTCACATCACTGGGGGGCCCCACATTGTAGTAAACAGGTTAATCTCAATGTACACCGAACTGAAAATGATCCTATTTCCTGATAGTCAACTAGCAGGGCGACTTATGATGGGATCATATGGGGATTTAACAAAAGGGGCTTTTCACTGGAAAACCATAGGAAAACCATAGGAAAACCATAGGAAAATGGAGGTTTTCCCTCTGGTTATGTCAAAATAGCTATTGAAGCCATGGCCCAGTCGAAATAGTGAGTTTTCCCAGCTATAAAATGGGTGGATCTTTCCATAGTTATGTAAACGTTTACCAGAGGGTTAGTCCTCATGCTTCAAAGTTTCCTTTTTTTCAGCATGTTCTCAAAAGCTCAATATGCACAACTATGTCACAAAGAAATGTTTGGATATAAGCCACCGATCATTGGCATTTCTCGCCAATATCTTCTGGAAAAACATCAACCGCCCACAAGAACTGCAAACATAAGATGGACAAACATTGAACATTCTCTGCAAATGGATGGTAAACATTTTCTGGTTGGTGGTTTGGAACATTTTTGATTTTTCCGTATATTGGGAATAATCATCCCAACTGACGATTTTTTTCCAGAGAGGTTGAAACCACCAACCAGAATATAGTTATGCAATTTATGCATCCTAAACAAAGCTATTACTGCAGTTACGCAATCTCCATGAATATTTATGATTGACTATATCAATCCTTACTAGGGGTTGGTAAAGGCCTAATTCTTCACCTCACCCAACAAGGGGAAATTTCATCTCCAACCAATACTTTTTTGAAGTGCAACAATTCCAAAACCGGCCATTAACCAAGCCCTGTTCATTAGTTATGATATTGATCCCTATTACAGTTATACATATCATATATATATATATAATTATATATATATATATATATATTACATACATAGAGAGAGTCATAAATCCACCCAGATTATGATTTCAATCCCTGTTCATGAGTTATGCTGAGGTTTTCCCCGTTCACGATCAACGGCGCCAGGCTCGAAGCTCTCGGCTTCGCTCTGCTTTCTCCGAACGCCTACGACCTCGGCCGTCAGGCCATGGGGGTTTGTACCAGCACAACGGGGAGATCTAACATGGAAAATTGGGCAACATTTCTCCAATATGGACATCAGGCAATGGGGATCTGTTCTACTGGGGATATGTGAACATATTAGGATATAATATATACGGGGGATATGATGGGATCGAATGAATTGAATGGCAAATTGATTTGAACACATAATGGGTAATGTAATTGGATGTACCCTCTGGTTATTTAACATAGATCCTGAAAACGGCCAATTTTACTGGAAACGAATCTTCCGAGCCTTGATTCATGGCAGGGTCTATGTCAATTTGGGGGAGGGCAATTCGATTCAGATAGGTAGAACTGAATCATCTTTCATTCAGCTGTCCCACATTCTATATAATTCTAATGGGATTGCATCTAGATATTCAGAGATTTAGAATTACAAATTTCCATCTGGTTATTTAAGATAGCCATGGAAAGATCCACCATGATTAAGAACGGTAAACCATCTATTTCTATGGGCCATCTATACCATGGGATGGACATTGGGGGATCTACCCATCGGACTGGCAGTTTATGGCATATAGATACAGTGAATAAGGGCTTTAAACCAGCAAACGTAAACTGCGGGGCACTACCTTGTAACCGCCATCAAATAAGATGATTGAAGATAATCTGGGACAACATGTTTCTAACATGTTTTAACTATCAACAGTTGTGTTTAATCCTTATGCAATCCAATGATATAGGGTTCAACCAACCCACAGGGGAAGATAACCTACAAAAATGGGGGGGTGGTAAAAGGGCCATATTCAGTGTAATCCGAACATAGGATACAGCTAGGGTTGTCCGTCAGTGGATGTAAAGATTAATGGGAGGCCAACACTGAACATGCTATGAGTGTTTTTTAGTATCAGGGATCCCAGTAGTCCGCCTATTTTACCCTCTGGTAAACGTTTACATAACTATGGAGAATCGCCATTTTCAATGGGAAAATCCACTATAAATGGTCATTTTCAATAGCTATGTTAAATTACCAGAGGGTATTTATTTTTTCCGCCCTCAATTTATCAAATGCCCACATGACAATGCTGACTTTCCGATCATTTTTTTAAACATATTTCCGCTGGACAATTGGTTAAAGAACCAAAACGGAACGTCACCTACAAACGATTTTGCAGAATAAATGTATGCCAGATGTAAATGAATAGAATTCCAACAATCCGAGGTACTTGTATATGTATGAATATATCTTTATATATGTACATTATATATATTATACATCTATGTAAATGCGGATATCCAGTATATCCCAGGAAAAAATCTCATGTCTGTTGCTGAAAACCCTCCATTTCCAGGAAGGATATCGGCCAGTGGTGTCGGCCTTTGGCAAGCCGGCGCCCTCAGCGCGGCCTTGGCGGGTGTCCGGAAAGTCCGTGTCTCGCGCGGGCGGAGGTTGCGTGCCTTGGCGCGGGAGGAATGATTTGGGTATGGGTCAATACCTATAGATACATTTTTAGTGGGATGAACATCCATTTACCAGCTATTTTGGGGTTCACTAGGTACCAGGGTTTTGACCCATCCCCATTTATTGGGATCTGATTGGGATTTTATGTGGGACTGAATGGGACTTTTTTCGGGACTCCGGAAAACTAACATAGCTATGGAAAATTACCAATTGGTAGATCATTTGCCTATTATAAATGGTGATTTTCCATAGCAATGTTAAATTACCAGAGGGTAATGGGACTCAATCATGGGGATAATATGGGATAATATTTTATCATTTATTCGAATTAATGGGGATAACATGGGACTTAATGGTAGTATGGAATTTCACCAACAACAATAGGTGATAAATGGAGGATATAACCAAGAAAATGGTGGTTTTAATAGGGAGAATGATGGTTTTACATGCAAGAAAATCATTTTGATGGGATATTTCATGGGGATAATGAAATGGAGATATAACCATCCATAATGGATAAATGATGGTTTTACAGTGGTTTTTTTCCAACTAGAAAATGGGGGATTCATGGGAATTAGCCTCTGGTTATTTAAGAGTTTGCGAACTGGAAGCCATGGCCCATTTCTATATATGATTTATGATGATTTACCATTCTTAAGAATGCCGGCTTTCCATAGCTACGTTAAATTACCAGAGGGTAGGGGGATATTGACAACAAGAACAACATTGAATGGGGATAATTAATAGTGAATAGTTAGAATGGGGAGGAACTGGCAAAAGGGCATGAGATAAAGAAGATGGATGGCTATCGCTTATTAACCAGAAAAACTTATTTGCCAAAAGAACATGTTTACTGGGTATAATATCATCAACGAAATGGTTCCAACGTAACATAAGAGTAATGCAAAGATTTAAGGCTTCACACACCCACAGTGGTGTAGAACCAAAACATGTATTCCCAAAGTTGGCATGTAGGTACGGCATGGGTTTTAGAAGACATATATTGAGATTGTGCAGCTTGGTGAGAAACAGGTGGGCCAAAAAAACTCCTTACCCTCAGGAACATATTGTTTGCTGGAAAATCCTCCATTTACTTTGAGGATTTCCCCGTTTATAGATGTTTTTCCCAGCTATCTAAGCCTCCATTGATAGATGATTTCCCATCTATTCCCAGATTTTCTGTAAAGTTGGAATTTTCAAGCCATTTTTGGTCGGGATTCAGCCATGTTTGTTGACACCAGAGGGTGCGTAGCTCTGCCAGGGCACCTGTGATCTGCCTCAGGTGCTCAAAGACAAGTGTTGAAGGTGCAGAGATTGGTCGACCAATCAAACCTATGAGATGCCGGGGTTCTTAAAATGAGGATTCCCCAAGTCACAGTTTCAGTACTAAAATGGTCTGGTATATAATTTTGGATGATTTGGGGGTATCATAGGTTTTTGGATGAACATTCATATACCTGCTGTTTTTCAGACATGTTTTAAACTATGCAGCGGTGAAAAGAGAGGGTTTCGGAGCTATGCTTTCAGAGATATTGCCAATATAAAATGGGGAGCCACTGACGGTTTTCCACGCCAGTGGAAAACTCACCTGGGGCGGGTAGTGGAGAACCTCCAAAAAGATGAAAACGTAAAATCCTAGTAGAATAATTGAGTAAAATTACCCTGGTAATTTGTTACATAGCTATTGAAAATGGCCATAGAAATAGTGGATTTACCCATTGAAAATGGTGATTTTCCATAGTTATGTTAGTTTACCAGAGGGTATCCTTTTCTGGTTTGTATCAGAAGAGTCAGAAGCTGTTGAGCTGCAGTTGGTCAGGCAGTGAGCCTTGATGAGGGAGTTGAGGCTGGGGGTTTCAACGATTTCGTAAAGCTCGGTTTTACACCAGTACCCCCCCTGGTAAACAATTATGGGGTTGTCTGAAAATAGGCTACCCATGGCTGCCGGAGAATGATCATGTTCATTCAAATTTTTCTCTCATTCGCAAGATGGACATTTATGGGTTATTCACCACTATTAACCATACATATTATATAATATCCATATATGTCTATTAGATGTCTATTGGATGTATATTGGATGTATATTAGATGTATATTATACGGTACTATACATACCACATCTTCAGACACACCCTTAAATCGTGCCATGGAAACTCCCCGTAACGATCGCCTCGCACGGAGCAAGTTTGATCTCAATTCGTGGGGTATCCCATGTATAAATAGGTGAACTATCTATGATTAACCACTGATCCCTTTTTTGTGATCCTCTAAGTATGGAACAGTGGACATAAACTGTCATTCAAACACGGCTATCCAACATGGTTGTTTTGTTCCAAGCACTTGTTTTCTCCACGGGATGAAATTCTGCAGGTGGCGGCTGCAAAGGTGCTATGGGCAGTTGTCAGCCGTCAGCTGGGTTTTGTCTCAGAATTTTTGCTTCAAGAAGCAATTGAGCAGTGTTCGAAACCCCTGTTGCTTGATGATTGTAGGAGATTATACTATCCAGTTTTTGTTGGGGATTGATTACCCTCTGGCTATTTAACATAGCCATGGGAAATGGTCCATTTATAGATGGTTTACCGTTCGTAAAAATGGGTGGATCTTTCCATGGCTATGTAACAAATAACCAGATGGTATACTATCCAGTATATTGGGGATTATCACTATATATCCGTTATGGGAATCCCGTTCTTAACCAACCAATGAAACGAGAGAGGCAAAAGTAGCACTGCTAAATGTATCTGGCTCTCTGATGAGGAAAATGATGGTAAAGCATTAGCCATGGCGTTTTGGTGTTCCGAATTTGGAAACCACAAAAAATCGTAGTTGGAGCTCCTTGTAATCTGATATATGCTTCCTCATTGAAATGATGGTAAATGCGGGGGTTTAGATCCCATTTATCACTATTCTATGGTATATTTAGAATATTTTGAAATCCAATATATAAGTTATATCATGTTATATACCCATAATATTATGTTATAATAATTATATTATATTATGGGAAGATTAATTATAGAATAATGTATTGTTATATTGATATTCATATATCTTATTATAATTTGGAAGATTAACTTGTTAGAATAATGTTATTCCCACAATCTTCCAATCTATTCTTCAGGTGCACAGCAGATGGTTTTTCCCGCCAGGTAGACGCCCTGAAGTCCTTGATCTCCAAGGTCCTTGAGGCGTTGAAACCTACCACTTGGCCGTATAGTAGATATGTATACATGTATAAAACTGGAGATATCCTATACACTATATATATATATACATACACTATATACTATATAAATACTATACATATATATATATATGTGCAGTATAATATAATATATTTATGATATATATATATAAATACATATGTACACATGTATTAATTGGATTGGGTTTTTTCCAACCAATCCTTAAAAGGGGGGCAAAAAATCAATCCCTGAAAAATCCGTGGATTCCATGGGGCCAGAGGTGAAGTCTATGCCTCAACAGTTGGAGCCTTTCCTTCGAGTTCTTCAGGCGCGCGCGAACCATGTGCGAACCATGGTCGTTTGAGTTGGATTGAAGCGACCAAAATGGTGGTTTACTGGGATATTTATAGAGATATACATATGTATATGCACATATATATATTACATATATATCCTATGTACAGTATATATATATATATATGTATGTATATATATATATACATACATACAACCGACTATAGTCAAGAGGTGAATTGGATCACACCAGTTTTCTGTTATGGTCATCAATCTATTAAAAGGGATTTGCATAGCCGTTATCTTTGGATTCCCATTATGCGATGGATGACCATGACCCACAAACCATGTGCTGACCGTGGCACCCCTGGGAATGATGAAGTGTGGACATGTTGTCAAACTTCCGGAAACCAACACCTCTAAGACTCAAAGACAATTCCAACAGATGATACAGATGCATAGAGCATAGGCACCCTTAAAGGTGGTTTATGAAAGCAACCCAAATCATTTGGGATCTTGAGACTTACTTCAGCAAACACCAAGGCTAGCGGATACGACATCTTAGACAAGGATGAATGGAGGAAGGCTGGAACAGACTGGGCTCAAAAGCCTGGCACTTTGTGCACAGCAAAATTGACGGAGTGGAGCTTCATCACCCGAAAATATGGTATTTCATAGGTTTTGATCCCCAGAAACAGTAAACAGAAACAGTAGATACTGCAGATCTTCAAATCTACCCTCTGGTAAACTAACACAACTATGGAAAATCCCCGTTTTCAATGGGAAAACTCACTATTTCGACTGGGCCATGTTCAATAGCTATGTTGTATGTTTACCAGGCCGGGTACAGTGCCTGGAAACTTGACCAACCGCCTGATGGGCAGATTGGGGGCGACCTTCACCCTTTCCTCCTGCCGGTGGTCCGATTGCCAAGAACCTGGGCTGTTTCCTGAAAAACTTAAGGTGAAAATAGCTGCAATTTCACCAGGGATTATGGTAGATAGATCTATGATGTATATATCTATAGTTACTAGGCTTATAAATCAATTCATGACTGTGGGGGGCACAAAATCATAGTTTCTTTTGCCCTTTGGACCAACTGTTGGGTGTTTTTTGTGTGTCCAACCAAACTACCTCTGGGGTTTACCAAATGAAGGCGGTTCCAACATTGACCAAGGCGACGAAAGGGACTTTTGATGATGATTTGGAGGCTGGTGAAGTGAGTGAACCGGGCTTTAAGGGATGATTTTTACCATCGGTTTTTTCATAGCCAGCCATAGAGGACCGGAGAGTTGGAGCAGGTGACTTTTCAGCCTCTGGTTGTTTAGCCATGGAAAGATCCACCATTTTTGAGAACGGCAAACCATCTATTTCGATTAGGGCCATGGCTTAACCATGGCGAACTGTTAGTCATAACCAGAGGGTATTGATTTTTTAGCTGGTTTTTGAACCATTTGAAGATTTGTATGATGAAACATAGCCATCTTGATAATGATGATGATGGTGGTGATGATGATGATGATTACATGACAGCAACCATCAAGATCAGGTTATGTTAGTTTCCCTTTTGGTTTCCTTTGGTCATCATTATTGATTGAGATGAAACCATCCCGATTTACAATGAATGTTTGAGAATGAAACGGTGAAACGGACAGTGAGTCATAGCTAAATCAACTAAATCCTATATCATAGTTATATAAGTTATATAAATGCTTACTTAGAGTGATGGTGCATAAATTCGATTTATATAACTATGATATAGGATTTCTCCATCATTTATATAACTATGATGTTCCATAGATTCAGAAAAAGGAAGAATTCGATTTCTCCACCATTTATCACAACCAGTATATACTTCTATCACCATTTTTGATGACCCATTAAGCCACTTCGAAACCAACTGGTGCCATAGCCCCCAGTTTTCCAGTAAAAGCCACCTAAAACCCTAGTAGGTTATTGACTATGGTGATTAACTATGGTGATTAACTATGTTAAATCAGTATAGTCTATGGCCATTTTCAATAGCTATGTAACATTATGTAACAAATTACCAGAGGGTAAAGCCCCCATTTTTCCATGCTACGACGGTCTTTTCAGGTCCTTGCCCTTCTGATCCGCGCGCCAAATGGCAAACAGCTGAGACCCGACGAGTGGCAGGCGCCTTTTATCCCAACCGGTTCCGGCGAAGGCCACGGTGGAAAACGTTGGAAATTCAATGGAAATACATGGAATTTCACCTGAAATATGGCTATTTTATGGGAAATATATGGACATATATGGAAATATATGGAAATAGATTGCTATATTTGATGTTTCAATTGGTGGGAAATCTAAAGGAAACCATGGATATTCCCCTGAAAAAATCGGGGTTTCCTGTGCATTTTCCAACCAATCCATTGAGAAATCACTGGGGGGTTTAGCCATGGGGTTGGCCCAGCTGGATGACTGGGGCTCCCCGGATTTTAGGAAACCTCCACATATGGAAAACATCGTTGGAAAACAGATTTTGTAAGACAAGTAACATATTTGGAAAACATATCAGAAGTGGGAAAATACTGAGTATTTTAAAAATAATTGGGATATGTATATATATATACATACATACATACATACATAGCCGATATATCGGAAAGGAAAATGACTGAGTTTTCCAGGAACACCAACATACTGGAAAACATACTGATAGAAAAATTGGAAACAACACATGAAATGACACTGGAACTTAGATCAACTACAGTAACTTTCCCATTGGAAGACAACCATCTCCTGATGGGGATCAAGCCTTGAAAAAAAAGGCCGACATCGTGCCGCTAGGTCGTGACACAGCAGCCGCGCAAGACCAAAGTGGTATGGAACGCAAACCATTTTTGAGTTGGCTTTTCCCAAGAGCAGATGGATGATACAGTCTGCAGAAATGGCCTGTAACAGCCATAATTTCAGCCTCATGGCTTTGTTTCATAAAAAAGAGGGTTAAGGGTACCATGAAAAATGCTTTCCCATCATGTTTCAGCCATTTGTTTATACCAAGAAAATGTGGAGCATGTAAAAACAGATGGGAATAACATGGAATAACCCATCTATCTAAAGATTCTTGTTCTCCATATTCCGAACCCATCTATGTTAAAGACACTCAAGAGCGAGGTGAAGCTGATGGCGGATGATATTTCGAGGTATCGACCCCGACATGGACATGGAAAAATGCTGCGGTTCTCCATAGCCATTTTCATTGGAAAAAATGAGGTTTCAGTCCATGGGATTTTCCACCTTCAAAAACCATGGGATTTTTCCATTTTTTTTGTGTCGAAATCCAGGAAGATCCCATGGTTTTCATGAAAATCTACTATGGGATCTTGAGGTCGAAATCGGACTCTCCATTTTCTTCACTTTTTCGGAAGCGCGAAAGGGATGATTTGTGACCATGATTGTTCGCAAGATCCCAAATGACAGGGTATTCACTGACAATTGATGGGAAAGTGAAGGAACGTGAATTTGACCAGTTTGCCGCCTTTCCTTTGAATTGTCCTGGCTGGAATGGGCTTCTCCAGGTTACACTCTAAATTGCCAATTGGAAGGAAGATGATATTCGTATCATTCTGACCTATGGGATTTTGTTGATGGATTTGGGGCTCCAAATTTCGAGAGAATTTCGCAGGACCCCCCCTTATTTCTTGGAGAATGTCTTACGGCTTACGTTTCTTTCCGCTTTCGAGTGTTCTCCCGAGCCCTGGAATCATGATTAGTAATGGAAATCATCCCAATATAGCCTTATTTCAGGTTAGTGAGTCATTGCAATTTATATACCCGGATCCCATCGAAAAAGGTACATCGTGAAGCGAGCCGAAGAAGCTACCTTCCGGAAGGAGAAGCAGGCGGCGGGACAGCTTGAGATCGGGACAGCTCCTTGTGAAATTCAATCGGTTTTCTGTTTTCTGGGGAAAACACATGAATAAATCCATCAATTTACTGTAATTTACCATATAACACCATTATATTATATTGTATATTCACATCTTACTTTAAAATACATTTACTTTGGGGTCACCAAAAGTGGACTACTTATATTGTATTATAGTATTTTGCCTGTTATCTCATATTCACACACATATATATATATCATATAAATATAGTTACCACATAGTATATCTACTAATACATTTCATATATCTTACAGTACGAACAGCAGTCAACTTTTGGCCGGGCAGCAACTTCAACTGCGGCACCAGGATATGCCCATCATCGAAGCCACCAAAGACCTGTGCCCCGACGATCCAACGATCGAAGTCGTCATCCAAGGATTCATGGGATGGGATTCAACGAAGAGTTTGCACTGGGATTATAGTAGTATAACCATAGGAAAACCATAGGAAAATGGAAGTTTACCCTCTGGTAAACACACAAAAGACTATGGAAAGATCCACCATTTTATAGCTGGGTAAATCAATGATTTCTATGGCCATTTTCAATAGCTTAAACTGTATGTTTACCAGAGGGTAACAATTTGCTACAGGAAATACTGTGGATGGGCCAGCGAAATCCGAATCACCAGTTGATAGGTGGTAAACATCCCATTATTTTGGATGGGTTTCAACCATCCTTTTGGTGGCGCAGGATTTCGCTGGCCCATCCACCGTATCACCATTTTGTTTGGTGGGTAAATCAACAACTATGAAGCCCAGTAAATCTTCGGATGATCGTGGTGTTTTTTCGCATCCTTTTTAGCATCCAAAAGCCATAAATCCATATATATATATATATATATAAATCCCATGAATCTCAGTGAGGATATTCCATTCATCGAACTGGGCGGAGGTTTTTTTCCCATGTACTATAAGTGCCCGCAGCCCCAAGATGGGATGAGATATCGCCAGGTATGTTTCCAATCATACAGGATGGGGCCCCCAGTCGAAATCGCGTTTAGTTGCCTTAGAAATCTTAGAAAAGTGATTTAACATTATTTAACCATGGTTTATGGTAGATATAACGAACTAGTATTCATGGGGTCTTTATTCACTCATTCAATTCACTGGAGGGCTTGGCCAAAGCTGTAGAAATGGGATGATTTCGATGATTTACCGAGGATTTTCATGATGTTCCATAGCAAACAGAGGCTAAAACCCAGCGACTGATCTTGAATCATCTTAAATCACAATGATCATTTGGTTGAATGGATAGTCAAATAGTCCATTGGGATATTCAGATGATTTAAGAATTAATAGATCTTGAAGATAGAAGATCATCACCTTGCCAATATATGTATCATACTATACTATAATATAATATAATATACTTTATATAGAGTATTATATAGTATATCTCTCCCATTCTTCTCCCATTCTCATCCCTTTCGTGCCGCCTTGCGCGTGCCGCCTTGCGGCGCGCCCAGCTTCGCGCAGGTATGAGGTGCGTTTCCAGGGGCAGGACCAAACTGCCTTGGACAAGTGGTTGCTCCTAGAGGCCGATCCTATGAAAAATGCTGATTTTTCAGGATGTTCATGGATTTTTTCATCTACTTGAAAGTAAACATGATTTTAAATGAGGATCTATTGTTGAATTTTAAGTTAGTTCATAATTGGGATGTCAAAGGTCAAGGCCGGATTTTGCAAAACCTGAACCACAACTATGGAATAATGGAGATATCATGGATTAATGGGATGTACAAGGAACATCAATGAACATCAATTTGGGGAGAAACTGAACAAATCTTTTGGGTGAAACCGTTAAACCATGTTTTTTTTCTGGTAACTAATTTGAGATTCAATCATGGAAAATCAGGACATTACAAACATGAGGGGTTAAGTATCAAACATGATCCCACATGAGTGTGTCTGAAAACGGGGTATACCACCAAATTCATGGCAATTTTAATAGGGGAAAAATTATCGGATTACGCATCAACGGTGTTTTCATCCCCTGGAATTTTCAGGTACCAAACCCAAATAAAGAGGGTGACCAGTGCAATTTGGGGGAAGCCATCAAGGAGAAAGCATATCTCCATTTTTTCCATGGTAAATCTCATTTCATGGTGAATTCCTCCAATAAATCCATTTTTCTCCATTTTTATCCATCGATTCCTCATATAAATGGCTCGTTTCAAATCAGGTGGGAACTTTTCCGGACGTCTACAAAAACCTGGTCGAGAGCCGAGGGTTAGCGGATCCTAGAGGATCAAAACGCCAGCTTTTGTGGGGTTCATTTGGCATTTTACCGAAATTTCACCAGCTTCCCCTCCAAATGTATCTAGCTCAGGAAGAGTTGGCTGTGATCGCCACTTATTTGCCCATTTTGCATGTTCTTCATCTCACAATGTTCTTCACCAGCGCCAAACAGATGCAGAATTTGAGGCCCAGCAATCAGCTCCGAATCCGGGAAAATCCACCATGATTTTGTTCAATGGAGATTTTCCCAGCAGGATGATGTTCTTGAACGAAACCTCCATGGATTTCAATGATTTCCCCATCTTTTCCCATCTTTTCGGATCATTTTCTCAGATGTTCCCATGTAAACTTGGGATTTCTGAGCCATCTTCCCGTGATTTTCCCATGATTTCCCCATCTCCCATGTCAGACACCTTGGGAGTCTGCACTGCTGCACGGCCGAGGCCATGGAACACATCACCAGTGGCGATGCCATGTGGGGCATCACAGGAAACACCCTTTTTTGGGACATAAAAATGATCTGGTTGGCGGGTATAATGATAATGGTTAACCACCATTTTTAGGGAAAACCATAGGAAAACCATAGGAAAATGGAGGTTTACCCTCTGGTTATGTCAAAATAGCTATTGAAAATGGCACATTTATAGTTGATTTACCCATTAAAAATGGTGGTTTTCCATAGCTGGTTACCCACCATTACTATCATGGTATAATGATTTACTATCCATGGTATAATGATAGTTGTCAATTGCACTCCATGCATTGCACTTGGGATCATGTTTTCCTGTCAGGTCTGCCGACCACATTTCTTTTCAGGACTGATGTCCGCAATTTACCTCTCAAGAATGGGAGGGACTTTCGACCA
>Ga0126342_10005184_pt1 | contig 22626 bp, 14 predicted proteins | sample Cyp1metagenome_FD_92528 | JGI IMG/M metagenome (GOLD analysis project Ga0126342, IMG submission 92528) | Coral microbial communities from Lord Howe Island, Old Settlement Bay, Australia - Cyphastrea 1 metagenome | ecosystem: Host-associated > Invertebrates > Cnidaria > Coral ...
CCCCTGAAGACACGGCGACATCCACGTAGCAAAAGACACGAGGTTTTGCAGCTTCCCCTATAGACACGGCGACATCCACGTAGCAAAAGACACGAGGTTTTGCAGCTTCCCCTATAGACACGGTGACATCCACGTAGCAAAAGACACGAGGTGTTGCAGCTTCCCCTATAGACATGGCGACATCTACGTAGCACAAGACACGAGGTTTGGCAGCTTACCCTATAGACACTGCAACATCCACGTAGCAAAAAACACGAGGTGTTGCAGCTTCCCCTATAGACACGGCGACATCAACGTAGCAAAAAACACGAGATGTTGCAGCTTCCCCTATTGACACGGCGACATCCACGTAGCAAAAGACACGAGGTTTTGCAGCTTCCCCTATAGAGTATAGACACGGCGACATCGACGCAGCAAAAGACACGAGGTTTTGCAGCTTCCTCTATAGACACTGCGACATCTACGTAGCAAAAAACACGAGGTTTTGCAGCTTCCCCTATAGACACGGCGACATCCACGTAGCAAAAAACGCGAGGTGTTGGAGCTTCCCCTGAAGACACGGCGACATCCACCTAGCAAAAGAAACGAGGTTTTGCAGCTTCCCCTATAGACACGGCGACATCCACGTAGCAAAAGACACGAGGTGTTGCAGCTTCCCCTATAGACACGGTGACATCCACGTAGCAAAAGACACGAGGTGTTGCAGCTTCCCCTATAGACATGGCGACATCGACGCAGCAAAAGACACGAGGTTTTGCAGCTTCCCCTATAGACACTGCGACATCTACGTAGCAAAAAACACGAGGTTTTGCAGCTTCCCCTATAGACACTGCGACATCCACGTAGCAAAAGACACGAGGTTTTGCAGCTTCCCCTGAAGACACGGTGACGTCCACGTAGCAAAAAACACGAGGTTTTGCAGCTTACCCTATAGACACTGCGACATCCCCGTAGCAAAAGACACGAGGTTTTGCAGCTTCCCCTATAGACACGGCGACATCCACGTAGCAAAAGACACGAGGTTTTGCAGCTTCCCCTATAGACACAGCGACATCCACGTAGCAAAAGAGACGAGGTTTTGTAGCTTCCCCTATAGATACCGATTTAACGTCGCGCAAAACGTCGCGAAAAAGGGCGCGAAAACGTCGCGCCGAGCAACTGGAGGTGAACAAGGGTCCAACCCCCAGACCCCCAACTATAAACGGGAACCCTTCGCTACGCATTCGGGAAAAACATGTCGGGATTCAATCCGTAAAAATTGGGTAAAATTGGCCAGCGGACATGGTCGTTTGCGATCTCTGAATCGTCAGTAAGCAAAGCCGTCCAGCAAAGCCAGTTTTAGTTCCAGCTTAGTTCAAGTGCGCAAACTGCTCATTTCTGAAGTTCCACCTAGCAACCAGGGGGATCACCAGCCTGCTGAAATTCGATTTTTCGACATCCAACTGGCATCTGAAACAACATTTTCAATGGTAAATGATATGTAAAAAAACAATTTTCCATGGTAAAAAGACAATTTCCATGGCAAACAACATGTAAAATCCACAGAAAGCCATCATTTCCATAGCTTTCACCCAGGCAAGACGACAGCGGCTCGGCGCCGGCCTGCGACTGTTCGCAGTCGGCGGAGTTCACAAGCGCCTCATTGATGACCAAAGGGAAGAAGGCGCGTGGAGAGGTGGTGATGGATGGATATATGGATATATATATATATATAGATAGATAGATAGATAGATGGAATATGAATATTGGATATAATATCTATATGATGTCTATATAATATGGATAATGGATATATATATATATACATATATATATATAATTATATATATATATCTATCTATCACCCATTCCATAGATTTAATATGAATGGAATAATGATGGATTATGCATTATGGATTATCATCTATATATATATATTGATGGATTATATCCATAATATCAATGGAATATTAATAATGGTAATATGGTTAATAATATAATATTACATAGATATTATCCATATATTTATGGAAAATTAATATTAATATATATTTATCCATATATCCATATATTATGGATTATACTGATGGATTATATCCATAAGTATCCATAGTGTATTGTAATATAATCATCAAGTTAAATTTATTTATGCATTATAGAATATTAACCATAACTAATAATAATCCATCCATTATTATATGGATACATCCATTGTTATAGATGATACATATTGATATTGGAGGGATGATTAATATTGACAATGAATAATGATACATATAATGATCATTAGTGACGATATAGAATATATATATATATATATATTGTATGTTAATGAATAATAATGATCATTAGATGGTTCGTGATGAATAATGATTCATTATTAATATAATAGGAATATATGATGATTGCCAATGATTATAATCGGAATATATATATACATATTAATTTATTGGATTCTATATATAGAATATATATATGTATATTAATTGATCATTCGTATGTGCCTATTACATGGCTGTGGTCTATACTCCTATTGCATGGCCAATGAACAATGAATAGTCCAAGTATACAATAGGATATATGATACATACATATATATATATATATATATTACACCTGCCCTGCCACTGGGCTCTTTAATGAACACCATGTTGGGTCTATGTGATGGTCAGCAATCCATAGGGAATTGTATCTCCACTATAAAATAGGAATTTTGACCTAGAACCACTTTCTACATTCTATGGTTACAACGGTTAGTAAGTTTGTATTGGTTAATAATCCTTTTGTGATGGCTAATAAATGGTTAATGATTGGATGTCCTTTTCCATCTTGATTCATTAACAGATGGTTCCCCTTAATTAACAACTTTAATAGCTGGATTGATAATGAATAGTCTACCAAACCGGTCGCTCTATTTTTCCCAAAAGGATCATACTGGCAGTGATGGACATATATGATTAATGGTTGATGGTTAATTTATAGCCAATAATTACAACTATAGTATAATATTCATAACAACTTATAGCGAATTGTATTTCTTCTAGGACACTGCGTTACTACTTATAATTACCCTCTGGTAATTTAATATATGGAACATGGACCATAGATTATTGATTTGATGATTTACCTATTAAACAATGGTGATTTTTCAGTTCGCTATGTTAAATAACCAGAGGGTACACGTGTTTTTTGCCTGGTCTGATGCTAGTGATCCCCCACGGCCAGCGCCAGGAGTTTTCCTATGGCCTTTTCGAATTGCGCGCCAAGATTGACACGCGACCAGGCGCTGGTCGGATGAATGGCACTGAGGGACCGGAAAGGGGACCTGGGAATCAAAAGTGGTTGGGTTAACATCTGATATGGCCGATACGGCTGATGATGTGGTTATAACATGTTATAACTATTGAATGTTTGGTACACGATCATACCTAACCAACCAGGATAGTTGAAACCATTAGCTATGTGATTTACTATATATGTTGATTATATGTTTAGTAATGCATGGTTAATCATAGGGAACCACCTGCCATTTTACGGATATACAATGGGGGGATTTGCAACGGACATGATGGTGGGTTGCCATGTGCCATGGCTGCCTAATGATGGTAGGACGACCACAACCCTAATATACCATCCAACTCGATCATGTCACACAATATATATATATATATATCTATGTATATATGTATAAATACACTCATACATATACATTGAATCCCAAAAATGGGATATTCCATTCATCTAACTGGGGTATATCTGCAGGTTTTTTTTGCCACTTCGACTTGCCGGGATGCGCTTGAAGTTGGAAAGAGACTGGCTGGTGATTTCAAGCATTTCTCCTTTTTCCCAATTTTTCACAAATCTACCCGTAGTCGCAGAGTGAAATATAGGATGTTCATGTTTGTGGGAATGTTTTTCAATACATATTTTAAGCGTTGATCAGAGCTCAAAACAGTTCTGGTTCATCGACAAATATCATCAGATATCTACAAATTTGCCATCATTGATTAGTTTGCTTGATTTTTTAAAACCCATCAACAACCCATGAAATATATCCATTGTCTTGCACTTATCTTTAAACTTTATACTATTCTCCTTTATATCCCGATGAAATACCCCCACGAGACTCCCATCAAAGTCAAAGACCCATGAAATATCCCCATTGTTGTTGTATTACATCCTTCATGGTTGGTTCAACCCCTTTTTGTACGGGTTAAACCAGCATTTTACATCACATATCCATGTAAAGATATACATATAATTTCATGTAAATTACGTTATTATTTAAAACAATATATCGATATATATATATATCGATTATAATGATTACATTTACAAATTGTTAAATAGAATACTTCATATCCATTTCACTTGGAGGTTTCCGTTTCGTGCCCCCAAAATCAATGCCAGGTGCCTGGTCGAGCTGGTGGGCCATAGGCGCAGCATAAAATAGTGGTGATTTAACCAGGAAACATGTGATTTGGTCAGTTGAAAATTGGGATTTCAGCCACGTAAATGGAGATATTTGATGGGATGTGGGGACATCACCAGCAAAATGATGAGAATTTTGCAGATATACCCTCTGGTAAATTAACATAGCTATTGAAAATGGCCATAGAAATAGTGGATTTACCCATTAAAACCAGTGATTTTCCATAGCTATGTTAGTTTACCAGAGGGTAATGCAGATATAGGCAGCAAAATCCGCGTACGTGAACGGGGCAGAGTCGTTCCGTTGTTCGAGTATCAGAGGGGGTGTTTTTAGCTCGTTTTTTTCGGCAGCCGTGGAGTCCAGCGGATGGTTCACCATTTGTTGCGCTTCGGTTATGGGATGTACCCTCTGGTAAACGTTTACATAACTATGGAAAGATCCACCATCTTTCATGGGAAAATCCACTATAAATGGTGGATCTTTCCATAGTTATGTTAGTTTACCAGAGGGTAGATGGATTTTCGACAGATCCACTAGTCACTAGAAGTTAAACTCTTAGGGGATCAAGGATCAACAACCACCAAGTGGATTCAAGTGGATTTACTGTCGCTGAATTTTTGGGAACTGCCAGGTCATGGGGAATACCGAATACCGGAATACCCAAAGCTACAGTTCGGCTCGGCTTGAGCTACCAGAACATGTGGACCTCAAGTAACCCCCCCCTGAGTGCTTAAGTGAAAGTGGATTATTGTTTGCTATTCAGGAGGACTGTTCATCTGACCAACTATCACAAATGAGAGCAATCGCAATTTTGTGGGATCCAAATAATGTGTCCACTCACTGCCATAAAAATCATGGGTTTTCCTCATTAGCAATCTGAAAGTCAAAGGACTCCGGGGCTACCCTAAGAGTGGCAGTCCACCATTAATCCACTTGGTGACCAACTATTTTTTTGACATTCTTATTGTTATGAAATATGAAACTGTAGATTTCGGAGGTTTTCCAGTCACCTTAAGGGTTGGATGACCAGTATGGGGAGCTGATGACCATTTCGCATGGTTCGCAAGGTCCCGCAACCTGTGGTATCACATGTATGAGCATGAGCAGTTTCGAAAAAAGCGTTGATCGATGATTTCTTTAAGGATTGTATTAGCACAAGAAAATATCCCTTGAAAAATATTTGGGATTATCATGGATTTTCATGTTATCCAAAAGGAGGATTCCAACAATGAACACCAACCACTATTATACCATGCATTTTCACCATACTGTGAATCATTTGTGGATTAGACTACCATTACCATGTTTATTTTTTTTAAAACACAGTTCTAGATATTACATTAAGATACCACACAGCAAACCATTATTCTCTTTTGCAAAAGTTCAACTGACACTGCTCAGTCGTGGATTCTACGCATATTTCCAGTCCCCGTGCTTGGCATGGTACCCGCAGTACTTGGATGTGCATTCCAGCTAGTATTTCTTAAGTAGCTGGTATTAAGAATCAATGGTCAATGAGATAAACAGGGTTTATTCATATAATACTGGGCTTATCTTACTTGAACTGTTTAACTGGTGGTTTGTAAAATGTGTATCCCTAAAGTATCTATGCATCCCACATAGCAACTTATTCAACAGTTTTTATCCATATCCCATCTACCCTCTGGTAATTTAACATAGCTATTGAAAATGACCATTTATAGTGGATTTTCCCATTAACAATTGTGATTTTCCATAGTTATGTTAGTTTACCAGAGGGTAATATCCTTACTGTATATCTCATTCCTTACTGTCGTGGCTATGATCCCTGCCTCCAGGCGACTTCGACTTTGTGCCCTGGCCGAAGAACGGCCAAATCGACATCTTAGACGCCTTTCAACACATGTTGAAAGCCAGTGTCACTTGGAAGCGGACCACGGAAACACTTCAGTTGTGAGGTCCTGTTGGGAGACTTATGGAGACTTGGACCACGGCGAGTCTCGGTGTTTTTTATCTGGGCCTCTCCAATGCTTTTCAAGTTTCGACATAAATCGCCGTAAAGATTAGGGGAATTTTCGATGGGTAACAGTAGCTGTTGAGAACCAGCTTTCTTCACAGCCTGATTTTGAGGAGACCTGACAGGTTAATTATTTGCAGCTTAAGGATATAGACATTTCAGGTTTTGAGCAATATTGTTTGGTCAAAGACAGGGGGCACCCTGAAATTGAGGTGAAGTCAACCAAAAAGATCAAAACTTGATAGCGTTTGATACTGCCTATGCATTTGTACTTGGGTTGTTATTCAATCAAGTAAATTCTCCGCTTTATATATGTGCTTCTAGGGACTCATAGAGGAATACTGTATATGACGATATGCACTTGTATGACGCGGGTTGTACATGCTGGATGCGGATTGATTCCATATGATAGGATAAAATGACCAGAACTGGAACGTCAACCCCCAGATGAATGAAATTTCTTTGATTAACTAGGGGGTACCCCGCCAAATAGTGCTGCCATCTACTACTAAACTGGTTTACATATATATATATATAATGATACATATTGTAACCCTCAAATGATCACTATCATCATTACTCTACTAACATGGTTTATATACATACATAATCATACATACATATATATATATATATATACATATACAATCATATACACATCTGATAGCCTTCAAATGTTACTATCATTATTTCTATCATAAGAGATCTCGTCATCATCACCCTGACCCCAGCGGCAATGACCATTCCATTGCGGGACGGGACCATACTAGTGGCATGGGAGCACGGGACACAGAAGCGACCTCACTGTTCTCCCTCACTATAACCATAGTTACTAAGGGGAATCATCCCAAAATGGCCGCAAGATTCAGGTTAGTGAAATATTATAATTTACCCATATATATATAATAACAAATAATGATAATAATTAATAATGATAAGAATAATATATATATATACACATCAAAACTAAGTTTGCTTTGATATCAAACTGATATAGATGATATAGTGGCTATTTCAGCATAGAGCCACTTAAAATCCATGATCACGTTGATATCTGTTGATATATATATATATATATTATATATCCACAGTCAGTAATTTCCACAGTGGCTATTTAAGATCCATAGGTATTCACTTCAAATACCCTCTGGTAAACTAACATAGCTATGGAAAATCACTATTTTGAATAGGTAAATCAACGAACTAAACAAGGGATCTCTGGATTGGTTGAAGGGAACATCTTAACCGGAAACCCATGGGTTTTCCACATGGAAATATAGACTGGTTGGTGGTTTCAAACATGGCATAATCCTTCCCATTGACGAACTCCATATTTTTCAAGATGGTTATTGCACCACCAACCAGATATTATATGCTTTATATTAGACATATATATATATTCATTTAATTTTATGTAGAAGTTTCCGCATCAAATTTTCCTTCAACCAATCCAGCGGAGATTTTCCTGCCTCCAGGTGACTCATGCTGGAGAATCGGGGCTGCCCAGCAGTGCCATCCAACACGCAGGCACGGAGCTGGGACCTTGGGAACCATGGCGCCATGCCGAGACAGGGTAGATTTATATTCCACCATTAGTGGACATAGTCTGATGATATATACAAGAATGGGACAATATGCAACTATCTGACATGGTGACGTCAAATTGGATGGTCATGTCCAAGAATAGTGGAATATGATATAGATACACGTTTTATCTATCGTGGTATATATATATATATTTATTTCTGAAGGAAAAAATGGATATGTCATCCCCAGAAAGATGCAACAGGAAATCAAACCCCTTCTAATTTCATGAGGTCTTGCTTTTCTACCTTTTTAAAGGTTACTACAATAATCTATAATAGAATAATATATGTATATATTATATACATATCTAACCCACATGGTGTTAATGAAAAGCCATGGGTTTCCCAGTTTTTTCGTGGTCGCAATCCGACAAGGTGCTCGAATGTTGGACCGAGACTGGGAAAAGAACCTCGACGAGACGTCGACGGCATGCGGTTTCTACGTTGGACCTATGGAAATGGGTGATTTATGAACCAAGATATGATATGGGGGATCCCCAAGTCACCACAGGTTTCAATGCTAGAATGGTCTAATTTGGATGATACTTCTAAGATATGGGGTTTCTTAAGTCATGGGGGGCTTTCATAGATGTGTCACAGTACGCTATCCACAAAGGGAGTATCATACACTATATTTATATATACACACATATCTATCTAAAAACCAATATATATATGATATATATATATATATGTATACATATATATATAGTACCTATTATTCAAATGTAATGACAGCATTGATGCAATTGGGTTTCCTTAGATGGAGGGCATCTCTTCTCACTATCTACGATCTCGCGAAAAGTTTTAAACCTAGCGGTGGTGCGCGCATGATAGATAAGAATGGATGAACATTCGCCATTTAGTTCGATGGTTTACCAAAACATTAAACTGAGCGAATTGACCTTGTTTGGGCTATGGGAAGAGGGTACGGTAAGCTGGCCCCCCCGGGAATTTAGCATCACAAGGAAACATTCCCAATAACTAAATCATGCAGAAATCATCCAGACATGTGGGTTTTAAACTATTTTCATGGATTTCCCACGGCCATGTCAGAAATTGAGGATGTATTTCGCTACCCGTCCCTGGTATTTTTTTCAGCTCAACACACAGTTCCGAGTGCTTCCAACCTCAAGATCTACCAACATATCCTGTTCAGTTTTTTATCCGCAATTTTTTTTTAGATACCCTCTATTTCCCTCTGGTAATTTTACATAGTTACGGAAAAATCACCATTTCTAACGTATATACAGTATATATATATAGGTAAATCATGGAACTAAATGGCCGTCTTGCGGGAGGGTTTCTTTTCCATGAATCACCATGATTCACCATTAATCATCCTGAAAACCATGACTAACAATGATAATCCATGGCCTATTCTATATCTGAATGGCTATCCAGTTATCCAATAGGATTACCCTCTGGTAATTTAACATAGCTATTGAAAATGGCCCATTTATATTTGATTTACCTATTAAAAATGGTGATTTTCAATAGCTATGTTAGTTTACCAGAGGGTATCATGGCTAGAGGACATGTGAAACTCTGAGAGTTCATCCTGCACAGACGTGGCCAATCCCTGGTGGTTTTCTCTTCAAACGCACAAAAAGTCACGTGTGGATGGTGGGACATAGTTATGTACTCCAAACAACTAAAAGAATAAAGGGAAAAAACTGGATGGTTGAATGTTGTACATGTGTCCTTTCTTTCATTTTTTGTTCACCCACACATTCTCATGAAAATGCCTGAATCATTCATGGAAAGTGGGGATCAACAAGAACAATCTTGCAGTGCCAGCCAGCCATAGCCATGGCCAACCAGGTATTACCACACCTGGCAACTGGAGTGGGATAGCGACTTCATCCAGATTCGTGTGGATGGTGAAACGCTGCTGAAGGTGCTATCAGTGTTGGTTTTCCATGAAGATTCTGGCTGAAGCTTGGTGATTGATGGGTACCGTTGCGGTACCAACCTCAAGATACAGCTAGCATGAGCATCATTAGCGGCCAGCAAACATGTGGGATATGATGGGATAATGATGGGGATATGATGCATCAGTGGTTGGTTGGACAAACAATGGGATACCCGACCTTTTTTCGGAGCTTGGAACCCGGTTTTGCATCTTAAAATTGCATGTTTGTTTCTTTTGTTCTTCTAAAACTTATATCAAGTAAGTGTATGTATAAATCAAATACAATCATATATATATATATATTATAAGCCTAAGCTTTTGCCCCCATGGCGATATAAGAACATATTTCACTATAGAGAGCTACATGGTCCAAAGTCTAAAACCTTTTCACCCCCATTGCGTTTTCGTTCTCATTATATCCGCACAAAATGGTTGGTTCTATACCCATATTCTTGTTTGTTCCATGACAATTTATAGCTATTCATAGATGGTTAGTTGAATCACCAAACAATTTCATTTCATTTCTATATTCGTGGGTTTTATAGTAGATGTGGTATATACGCTAAGCCTTCGTTTACCATGATTTCTAAGGTTTCCTAGCCATTTCATAACTATATATTCCCATTAAATTATATCCCTATGTTTCCATAAGCCATTTTCCATAAAATCCCCTTAAATTCACATCCAAATGCCATCAAAATCACATTTAAATCCCCTAAAATCACATTTTGTTCAATGAAATCCCATTAACATCCCCTAAAACTACGTACCTTTTGCCGATGTTTCCCTTTTTTTGGCGGGCCATGTTTCGCCTCGGTGGCAGGTGGATCTCAAGGTGGCGGACGCCGTGCGTACCTCGTGGCCCAATCCCTTCACGCGCGCCAAGTGCCTTGGTGAAGATTTGTTCGGGAAAAAACACATAAGATTGTGAAAAAATGTGGAATAAAAAGGCTTGTTTAATTATATTTTTATGGATTATCATCTATTATGGATTATGGATATGGATTATCATCTATAGATATATTATATAATAAACTGATTGGTTTGGAACATGAATTTTATGCATTTCCATTCAGTTGGGAATGTCATCATCCCAACTGACGAACTTATATTTTTCAGAGGGGTTGAAACCACCAACAATTAAAGGGTTGTTTTGTTATTACATTTATTTTTCTGGAGCCATGACAAAATGGTTGGTTCTACAGCCCTATCCTTGGTTCTTGTTGTAAAAAGGATCATGAATTGTTTGTAAATGAGAAAAGTTGAAGGTTGGAATCCCATTGGCCTGGTGGGGCCCAGTTATGTTTGTTAAGAAAGAAAATGGTTGGCCCGACCTTAACTGTGAAATTAGCAGGTTATAAGTTATATGTTTATTAATTGACGACATGATGAAACTATATAAGTGGTTGTGAAATATGGTTATTTGCCGATTATTAACAATTAACAAACACTAATCATTTGTTTATTTGATGTTTGATAAACAATGGTTAAACATTAAACGTTGATAATTATCGAAATGTATGCTTGATAAGTCTGACAGTTTAAATTGACTGTTGATCAATCATCTATGATCACAAGAAATGGTGGACTTACAAGCAGCAATAAATATCGGATTATATGGGATATTTTTGGGATACCTTCAGGAGATAATTGATAATTGATAGATGATGGTTGATATGTCTGGGTCCACCTTGGGTCAGTCGATCTTTACCACAACACGTTTGCAAAGAAAATGATCGTGACACATCTACCATCTCTAGATCATGTTCCTAAATTTTGGATTTTTCATAGAGTATCCATCTTGGTTCACCGATGTTGAACCTAAAGACAGGATTATTTTTCTGGTTCAAAGTGATCTTTTGTTCTATCCATTTCGAAGGATGGGATTGTTGGTCCTGGCCCTTTGAGTCCAACATAGTGTAGAAATCCTTGGTGGCTTTGCCGACCAGCTGACCAGGAAGTTCTTCCTGATCCTGAACTTGGCCATCGGAGGTCATGCCGGAGGACAAGCGGAACGGGGCCGGAACGGGGCCGGAACGGGGGGACGAAGTCCGATCAGCTTTTGATCACCTTTTTGATCTTTTTGGGGGTTCGAAGCAGTGACAAAGTAGGAGAACGCTCCACTGTTTGGCTTGATTTTCTGGAAAAAAAATAACAACAACCATCATCACACCATGGTGAACGTGCCATGCCAAGCCATAGGGGTTTCCATTGGTTTCGGGGGATGCAGCGGACCCTGAAGTATGGTAGTTTTCATCGGTTAGTTTATGGAAGCCAGTCTAATATAATTCTGGAATATTGACATGGAGCATTTCATAGCATTTCCATTTCTTTTAGGGTTGCGCAACCAACTTATGTACAACTTATGTAAGGTCAATGAGTGTCACTTTTGGGGAAATGGGTGATGATATTACTTTATCTAACCAATTTAGCCTCCTATCTCGAGTCGATTCCTGAGCTCCTCAGCTGGGTAGCTAGTCACTGGGATCAGAGGAAGTCGAGCGAACGAGCCATAGATTCCAACTTCAGATAGTACGAGTATGTAGGAGCATATCCTTATAGCAGCAAAGTCGATTGTTTTTTTTGTCATCTACCGATACCGTTTTTACCCTGTTGGATATATATATATATATATCCAATGCTTTTTGTTGCTACGACTCAATCTCCGAGAATCTCTGCTGGTCTTCAGGAGATGCCACGTTGACAGAGTTTCCCATGGAACTTCGTGTGGATTACATCCGCGACCCGGCAACGCTTGGTGGGTTTCACCATGAAAACTGCTGATTTAAAGGGATATATATATATAGAATTATGTATGGATTTATTATGTATATATATATATATATCTAAGGAATCACCATGATGGTGAGGTATATTTCTACACCAACTTATATTTCTACACCAACTTATATTTCTACACCAACTTATATTCATCATATATAGTAGGATTTCGTTAGCTAAGTTGGTGGTTTATAAATGTTTATAACTCATACATTTCACTGTGGTTCTACCATCAATTCCTCATGAACACTGGATTTCATAGGAATTCGTTCGATGAGTTGGTGATCACAATCCGTTGGTGAACATACCCTCTGGTAAACATACAAAAAGCTATGGAAAATCACCATTTTTAATGCGTAAATCAACTATAAATGGCCATTTTCAATAGTTATGTTATGTTAGTTTACCAAAGGATAACTCATATTTCACGGGTTGGCAGTGCAATACCAACCTGGTGACGGGTCTGGCAGCGCAGGCCACCACGGATATGGGGCGTTTTCACCATGGTGAAGTATCGCCAGTGGAAAGTGCACCCCTACCTGGTGAACTTATGATTACCCTCTGGTAATTTAACATAGCTATTGAAGCTATTGAAAATGGTGATTTATAGTGGAATTACCCATTGAAGATGCTGATTTCCCATAGTTATGTTAGACCCAGATCGCCCACTTCCGCAGTGCTGAGGTGTGTTTCAGAAGAGGGGCTACACATCCTGAAGGCTCCCAGACAACTTCCAACCCAGTCCGCGGCGAAAAAAGTTGGGCTGCCTGTTGCGGATGCCTGGGTAAAGCTGGGCCACTGGCGGATTGTTTTCTCAGAGATATGGTGGAATGTGATCAATATGCCCGGTGAATCGATGTGATTTTCTTAAGCTTAGCATTTTTTCAACATGAATCATCAACCAAAAACTTGTTGTTTTAGACGCCCCTGGAAGATGACGCGAAAAGCTCCTGGATTGATGTGTGCTAGTTTCAAATCACGTTCGAAAAACCCCGCCGGCAAACAATAGATGGCAATTGGACATCCATCGAACTTGTTGTCAAAACGGTAATTGTACCCAAATTTCCACCAACATTGAATATCCATCAAACACCAAAAATCCGCAACAGATTGATTGTTTCCCGAAATTGGGGCACCCCAAAACCATTGTTGTCACTCGTAGAAATGATACTTTTTGGATGCTTTGAGTCCCAATTTTAGGACCCCCACAAGTTTGAGGGGATAGTAAATCAACATAGCCATAGCCATAGCTATGGAAAATCAATGAAAATCACAATGTTCAGTAGGTAAATGATCTACAACTGGGTTATTTTCCATAGCTAGCTGTTAAATAACCAGATGGTTCACATGCGGAATGGGCAATTGCCTGATTTGACTATCCCATCCGCCCAACTGAGATGGACCCTGTCTTTGTCCGAGGGGATGATAGCCATGATAGCCATTAGCTAAGTGATTAATGGATCAACTGTCAACTTAATGGATCGTGAAGGGGGATCCTATAGTAATTTCATCTCTCTGACTGCGGCAGTGAAATGGGATTGGCTGGATTTTTTGTAACAGACATTAGCATCCCCGAAAAACTCCAAGCATCTTGGGATTGTATAAACATGATTTACCCTCCAAGAAACAGACATGATGTGGGATTTACCCACCATAAATGTAGATGATCTTCCGAAGCCGTACGAAGCTTCCACATCGTTTCCAAGCTTAGGAGCCACGCAAAATTCATCCAAGGCCTAGCAGAAGTGGTGATCCTAAGTGCTAAGTGGGTTACCCTCTGGTAAACGTTTACATAGCTATGGAAAATCACAATTTTTAATGGGTAAATCCACTATAAATCACCATTTTCAATAGCTATGTTAGTTTACCAGAGGGTACTTCTGACATATGGCTAAAATTATGTTTCATGTTTAGTTGCTAAGTAGTTGTTCACCAACTCTATGGACCATCCAAGTACTAGGGATTATCTACATACTACAAGCCATCTACTGGAAAAAAAATATCAACAGCTGGTAAAGTTTATGGTTTGCTTGGTCAATGGGTTATTTTTTAAGATACATGGACTACTCTACCGTCCATTTATGGAAAACCAACCATTTATGGATCGTTTCCGAGGTCAATCTTATCAAGGGTAATCCCCCTTTTTTTAAAGATACCTATGTAGGGTTGGCCATCAAAGAGCCGGAGGAGCTTCTTGACAGCAGATTTTGGGCTTGGGTCTCATAGTGCTGGGCTAATCATCTAGAAATGGGGGATACCAGGATACTACGAAATGTCCATTTCAATGAGGAAGAATAGTTTCTAAACCATTGTGAATTTGGAGGTGCCCAATTTTTGAGACATACCGATTCCCACCAACCAATTCTTGCTCAAGCTGCAGAAACCACAAAGAAGATGAGGGGCCCACAGCAAATCCCCAGCGGATGGGCAGCACGTGACAATTGACCATTGATCGAAGTTGACGAAAAAGCAAAAGTAAAACATGTGACTTAGAACCTCTATATACATCTATAATTCTATATACATATGCGAAATGTGTCCAACCTGGAGATCATAATTTCAACATGGTCCGACATTACTCCATGCCTTTCAGGCACTTGCACTTGCGGGTGAAGCCACAGCCATCCACAGCTTCCGGCGCGGAAAAACCGTGTGAAAAACCCATGCCGAGCGGCATGCCTAGAGGTCCTCGTCGTCGAAGCCACCAACGCAACGGGAGGGGGATTTGCCAGTGAGACTTGGGTTTTGGCCGAAAGTTGGGATGCAACCAGTGAAAATGGGGAGCCACTTAGCCAACAAAAATGTGGTCTTGGATGATGAATTCAGTCAAACATTACGCTTATTGATGGTCATTTGGGTCCTGAATCTTGTTCCACAATTGAAAGATGAGGAAGATGGCTGGATGTGGGCCAACGTTGCCGGGCCCTTCAGTTGAATAATAAATGCAAATAAACAAATCAGCTCTGTCATGTCCCAAATTTTCGAGGAAACCCCTTTCTTTCCACTGGAGAATGATCATCTTTTCATATCTTTTCCATAAATGATGATTTAGGGGGTATATACCCCATTTCTAGATTTGCCCATAGGAAAGGAAAAACATCACCTAATTTTGTTTAGACCCTAAGCTGTCCCAAATTTTGGGCCCCAAATAATTTTGGATACCAAGTGTTGGATGATTGGCAGGACCAAGTAATTGATTTACATCATCGCCGTCACAGGGATGATGGTTTGTGTTGGGCTAACTATCCCCAAAGTGCTAAAAGTTAAGTCAGTTACATTTCGCATGAGAATAACATGAATTCACTTGGTCTCCCAAGGATTTTGGAAATGATTTTTGAAGTAGAATCGTTTCCCACCAAACTCGTATAATACCCTTCCCATGTCATCCCATGAAACTGGATATGTGAATGGGTTTCCCATATCATCCCACTTGGAAATGTGAATCTCCCATATAAAACTATATAACTGGGAAATTATATCAGTTATAAGTTATATATATATATATAAAACAATATATAAACCATATATAACACCACATATAAACCATATTCAGAGGATCATCCCATATAAAAGCCATATAAAACCTCCATATCCAACTGGGATGATACAGCCTGGTTGCAGACCCCGGCATGGCGATGGCAGAGGGCCCGCCCAGCGGATATGAGCCATGCCAGGCGGGAACGGCGGGAACGCGGCGCCAAAATTCCTTAAGCATCTGATATCAATTACCCTCTGGTAATTTAACATAACTATGGAAAGATCCACCATTTTTCATGGGAAATTTCACTATTTCTATGGTGATTTTCCATAGTTATGTTAAATTACCAGAGGGTAAGGAACATAACATGATTTGGCAATTTGCAAGGAACATGAATGAACATGATATCAATATCATTAATATCATTAATATCAGTAGTATCATTAATATCATTAATATGGAATGTCCATGGTCATTTCTCACGTCATCATGTTGACCAAGAGAGTAACAGTAGTTGGGAAGTGGAAATAGATGGAAATAGTACATCACAGTAACTCTCCGGGAGCTGAAGGCTTCAGACCGCTCCTGCTATGCGGGACAGCTGGCAAAACATTGGCACAGCTGCGCGCACGAAAGACGCAGTCATGTGGTAAAGTTCCTGCCATTTGGGACTGCAGCGGGAGGTTGCCGGACGCATTGTCCCAGCTTGGGGAATGGGTTGCTCGACAACCCAGGAGCTGATTCAGTCATTGAGCCAGTCAGACATGCAGTCATCCATTCACTTAATCATTGATTAAGCAAAAGCTTCATTCATTCATTTATTCTTTCTTTCTTTCATTGTTTCTTTCATTCTTTATTTCATTCACTCAGTCACTCATTCAGTCATTCGTCTCTGCGTTCATTTACTCACTCACCCACGCAGGCGCTGGCTCACTTGGTCATTCGCTTGTTCACTCATTGCCTCACTTGTTCACTCATTCACCCATCCACCCATTCATTCGTTTATTCGTTTATTCAGTCAGTCGATCATTCGTTGATTCATTAAGACATCGATTCCTGGTGACTTACTCCTTGCTCCATTGATTCATTATTATTTTATTCATTTGTTCACCCCTGTAATTTATTTTTCATTCCTTCATTGATTCTTGCACGTCATTGATTTTGTTTGCCTTCATGCCATTTCATTTGGCATCTCAACAATCATTTGCTCATTCGTTGCTGCACCATAACCTCAACCGTTTAGCGTTGCTGAATGTCACAGACATTCCTATACGCCATTGGCTTCTTATAGTCATTGTTCTTTTTCGAAACTTCCGCGTTGGCACGGCCGGGCACTAGTGGTAAATGACATTGTAAATCCATATCAAGATTTGTGCTCGCAACAAGTCCGCATTATTCTGCAGGTTTTGGTGTTATATTTCTTGTTTGGTTGCTACTTCACCCTGATACTGTACATGATAACTGATTCCAAGTAAAATAACCTCTGGTTATTTAACATATCCATGGTTTTTCGATGGCCTATCGATGGTTTACCTATTAAAAATGGTGGATCTTTCCATGGTTCAAGCTCCATGTTGAACGGATCGGATCTCCGTGGTTGCCGGTGGGTTCTCAGCCCCTTTGGGGTGTCGGCTGCAGGGCAACGAGCGTGGCGGCGGATCCATGGTGGGATGCTTAGTGTCGTGGGAGCGACTGGAAAGGGATCCCACAGATTTTTTCGGTGCCAACCACTTGGAAAGGTGGGGTTCACGGGGTTGTATGGGAAAATACATGGAAAATATGGGTTGATTAGCAAATGGTTGAATTTTATGATCATGCAATATTTACTCCGAGTGTTAGTTAGGATATCATCCTTAGATTATATGGGAATAGATGGGCTATTAATCACCAAGATATTAGGGACAACCATTAATGGTGGTGTTTAACCAGCAGTAGTGATTTTACCAGCAGCAATGGGGATTGCAGTGGATCTGATGGAAAGAAAAGATCAAACAAAGGCGGGTTTTATAATCATGAAAAATGGGGAATGAATGAGCAAAAACATGATGGATTACTGGAATACTGGAATATCATCATTAAATGATAGAGTAGTGTGTTCAAACATGGGTCATGCAAACAATGGACATGAATCCATATCCATCATCCATGTTTATCATCCAGAAATCCATAACCATCACAACTATCCGTTTAACAAAGGCTGTTTTGTTTTTTTAATATTTCTTAACATACCCTCTGGGAAGCAAACATAACTATGGAAAATCACCATTTTTGATGGGTAAATTCACTATTATTTCTATGGGCCATTTTCAATAGCTTGTATGTTTACCAGAGAGTAACTCCCATTAAGAATTCCATTAAATATACTATCCAAATGTTAATGGGATTTACCACTATAACATACTAAAACCCATAGATTTCCCAGATAGATTTCCCAGTTGCTGTCCTCCTCCGTCTCGAGGCGGCCGTATCTCAGCTATTCACCCGTCTCGCACAGGAAATTGAGGACCCAAGTCCTCGCGGAAGCTGTGGTGGTCATGGTCATCCTGGGTGGTTAGTAATTTATATAAGTTTATATAATCTTAACATGAACGTAATTTGACAAATTAACTAGTTGATTTAAATGATTATTTCTAATGAATCTAATGTTGTACATTAGCTTTAGTTCACTAACTAATTCATTAATTGATCTGAATTGACTTATAACTGCTCCAGCTAGGGTTGATTAGGGGGATACAACATGATATAACGAAATAACGAACTGAGATGATATAAAGCAGCTTATATCTGAGTGGGCCCCCCTTGTAGTACTTTAATGGGGATAAACTACCCTCTGGCAATTTAACATTCCAAGAATATGTTGATGAGAAAAATTATAGTAAACCCCCAAATTGACCAGTAAAACCATGATTTCCTGTAGATTTTACCATAAACCAACCGAGTGAAACAAATTGTGGATGGAAGAAATCCTGCACCAGTTGGTAAATGGTTTATCCCGTTACAATCCTATTGTTTGAATGTACAGTGTTTCATAGGTACCAATAGTTACCAACTGGTGAAGGATTTCTGAACCATCCACAGTATGAAAAAAAAAACATTTCCTAGCTTGAGAGGTTCCCGCAGACAGCCAACGCTTTCTCAGGGGTGCTGAGGGGTTTTGCCGAACGGTTCCAGGAGCAGAAACCTAAGAACTGCATCCATTTCGTGGTGGATTTCCTGTGCAAGTGCCTTGACTCTGTCTGAAACGCGTCGTTGTTCGTTTCACCAGGGAAAAACTCATGGGATCTCATCGCCCCAACCAAGAGTGAACAGTTGGAAAAATGGAAATCTCCAATTAGAATACCATCTATGTCCTGGAAAGACTGTTCTATCATGTTCTATCTCTTTGGGGGGTTACCACAGTTACAGCCAGTACAAAATCGGCATTCCGCATCCCTGTCTCGCCCTGACGCGACCGTTGCTTTGTTCGGCATGGCGCATGGCTCCGCAAGACGCTTCGTCCTTTGTATGGACAATAAGCATCGTTAGCAGGTGGATTTAGCTACCAAAAATGTTGGTATGCTGGAGATGTCATAGGGGTACAGTGGGAATATCAGATATATTTGGACAAATATGCTGCTCAAGTACCCCATAGCCATCATAAACTATCCATACAACGGGAATATCTGGGTTTAATGGGATGATATGGGACAATGCGACAATACTGTATGTGGTATTGTAAAGGGTTTAATGTAACCAATGGAATTATGTAATTTTCATGGAAGATCATCCCACAAATTGTAACTGGTCAGTAACTGCGTAGATTCCCTAGCTATCAATGGGCTAACTCAAGGCAAGAAACTTAACATTAAACACTTATAGGTTTCTTGTTACCCGGTCTCTATATACTACGAATCGTATGTCGGGCAACAAAAACATGGCTACTGTATGTTACTGTTACTGTTTACTGGGATGATCCTTGAACGCCAGTAGCACCCAGTAGAATCTCCAGCCTATGGAAGCTGTCAGACTTGGCAAGCCAGCCTCTGGTAAGCATACAAAAAGCCATAGGAAACATGGCCATAGGAAATAGTTGATTTACTCATTGAAAATGATGATGTTCCACAGTTATCTTAGTTTACCAGAGGGTAACCCTTATACGTAGAATGAGTTGAACCGTGAATGCTGACCGATTGACGATACCATTTGCAAAGATATTCATGGCGCCATTCAAAGGTGCTGCGTCCTGGGATCACCGGATGAAGAAACGTCAGAATGACTGATTTCCACCAAACCAACATTTACCATTTAGTTCTTCTTAGGGTAATAGTCGATTTTATGGTATTTACCATTACTATTACTAATTGTAGTAATAGTAACAGTTTGGTAATAGTTTATATTATGGATTTTACTGTGTCTGAACATAGAATGCCCTAAATCCATCAGTTACCATTTAGTAATCAAACATGGCAATTGAACATCCCCTATACATGGAGGTTGCGGGCAAAGTCATCTATACTATATGGAGGTTTCCTAAGTCATGGGGGTACCCCTAAATCATCCATTTATAGATGGATGTTCCATTGCTATGTCTGATTACCAGAGGGTGATCATCCTGAAAGCCCGTTGTGTAGACCCAAACCCTGGATTTGCTGATTTTCCCTAATTTCCCAGTGGTGATCGTCCAGCATTTCTAATGTTTGCTTCTGATGTTCCCTCAAAGGAATTCCAAGTTTTAGAATTATTTGTTTCACTTTGAACATACATGGAGCATTCTATATACATGGATTAGTTCATAGTGATTAGCATTATAAGAATGTTCAATAACAGTTCTATAATGAAGTTTTAGTATAATGTTCATAGCTCCAATTTTTTGGGGTTTCGCAAATATACATGTTTTTCGCAGTTTTCCCGTTTTCCAAAAAGCAGCCACTGAATCTTGGGCGAAGCAAGGCACTATCCTGAACACTTGCATGGTTTCGCTTCAATCTGGCAGGTGCCGGCAGGAACTTTTGGTGTTCGGATGGTTCTTGAATGGTGAGTATTGATGATTATTCCATGTGATTTACTAATGTCAATGATATTGTAATTGAACGGTTACTTGATTCTTTTAGAATGATTATCCATGTCTATTTATATAATATGTTTTTGTTGTTGCTGTACATATTATAGAGTGTATTCATGTCATATACATCTACATACATACATAAAACTATATTATATACAATTTATATACATATGACATATGGATCCATGTTTGGGACATATTATCTTTAGGGAATTCTGAATGTGAATAGAAAGCAATAGATCCACTCCGTTTGGAGTTGAACATGGGTCCAGTGGATGTGTTGGACCCCTGTTTTTGAAACCTGTGGATGTGGAGGACCATTTTGATCTAAGTGGGGATACAACCAATACAGAACTGGATTATATATGCGAACTGGTAACTTCATCCATATGTTTTTAAAATGTTGTTTTAATCATATTAACAAGAGTAATCATCAGATATTGACGTGATAACTATAATTTTATCATATCTCATCATTTGTAGCTCTGTTCATGGTTGGATCACGCGTACCCATGTTTATCAGATCGTTTGTTGGCTCTGTATCCCAGGATATTCCCTTTGTAAGCCTCTAGATAATCGTGATAAATAACGGAACTGTTATCGAACATTATAATGTATCCCATTATTGATATTATCAACATATATCAACATATATGGTTAATGTCCCTGTTGATCATGTTAATACTCATAATCATCATAATTCCAATTCCGTTAATAAAGACATTAGAGTTCTAGAATCTTACCCTTTCCCATCTGTAGATCTGTTCATGGTTGATCCGACTATACTTGATCATAGCTAAAAGGCATTTTTTCAACCCCAGATGTAATGTAATGGCACATGATTTTAGAATATTTTAGAATATTATACAATAAGTTTGATATCATGTGCCATTATTATGTATTGGTTATCATGATCATGATTGGTAATGGCACAGGTATAATACATCACATTATATTATACACAATGGTTTATTATGATTGATTATCATTATGATGATAGTCATTCCCAAAAGGATAGAAAAGTAAATCCCCATTCAAATAGTGAAAATTCACTTTTCCATTTGTTGGGATTACTATAAAGTATTAATTTCATAAACTATTAATTTCATACTACAAGGAGGCAGAGAGCAAGATCAGAAGGCTGCGTAATCCACACCTGGCGAAGGGGAAGTTTGTCGATGTGCGGTATTTCTCGTATCTCGAAAACATCCTGAACGAGAACTGGTACTCTTTCAGGGCAGCACTGGTGCAACCATCCTCAAGCGCTTCCTCATCCTGATTCAATGACCATTTGAGCAGCGTTCTAAATTCCCCTTTACTTGTTTAGTATTGGGCTTGAAATAATTCCATCAAGTCGTAAGACTTTCCTTGGGTTTCGTAAGCAGTGCGAAAGGTTTGACGTAAGCATTGGTCAC
>Ga0126342_10005185_pt1 | contig 22626 bp, 23 predicted proteins | sample Cyp1metagenome_FD_92528 | JGI IMG/M metagenome (GOLD analysis project Ga0126342, IMG submission 92528) | Coral microbial communities from Lord Howe Island, Old Settlement Bay, Australia - Cyphastrea 1 metagenome | ecosystem: Host-associated > Invertebrates > Cnidaria > Coral ...
AAAAGCTGCTTTGTGCAAAGGTTTCCCTGTGTGAAAGGTTCTGTGTGTAAAAGCTCCTGTATGTAAAGCGTCTGAGTGTAAAGGCTTCTCTGTGTAAAAGCTTCTGTGTGTAAGAGCGTCTGTGTGTAAAAGCTGCTCTGTGCAAAGACTTCCCTGTGTAGAAGAATCTGTTTGTAAAAGCGTCTGTGTGTAGAAGCGTCTGTGTGTAAAAGGCTTCTGTGTAAAAGCTTCTGTGTGTAAAGGCTTTTCTGTGTAAATACTTGTGTGTGTAAGAGCTGTCTTGTGCAAGGGCTTCCCTGTGTAAAAGCTTCCCTGTGTAAAAGCTTCTGTGTGTAAAAGCTGCTGTTTGTGTAAAGGCTGCTCTGTGTGTAAAAAGTGTCTGTGTGTAAAAGCTGCTTTGAACAAAGGCTTTCCTGTGTAAAAGCTTCTGTACGTAAAAGCGTCTCTGTGTAAAGGCTTCTCTGTGTAAAAGCTTCTGTGTGTAAAAGTTGCTCTGTGTGTAAAAGCGTCTGTGTGTAAAAGCTGCTCTGTGCAAAGGCTTCCCTGTGTAAAAGCTTCTGTGTGCAAAAGTGACTGTGTGTAACAGTGTCTGTGTGTAAAGTGTAAAGGCTTCTCTGTGTAAAAGCTTCTGTGTGTAAAAACTGCTCTGTGTGGAAAAGCGTCTGTGTCTAAAAGCTTCTTTGTGTAAAAGTTGCTCTGTGTAAAAGCTTCTGTGTGTAAAGCGCCTGTGTGTGAAAGGTGTTCTGTGTAAGGGCTTCCCTGCGTAAAAGCTTCGGTGTACAAAAGCTGCTCTGTGTAAAGGCTTCTTTGTGTAAAAGCTTCTGTCTGTCTGTCTGTCTGTCTGTCTACCTTTCTATCTATCCATCTGTCCGTCTATCTATCCATCCATCCACCTACCTCTTTCCCACCCAATCATCATCTGCTCCCACCATCCCAAGGCACCACCTTCGTCTCATAACAATTGGAAGATATCGGAAGGCTTAACGTGTGGGGTTGTCTGGTCCTTTAATTAGTATTATTGGTGTTATTGTTATATCAAATGCAAATCACAATGCATATTCACATGGCCCATATATCATCACATATATCGTCATGATTCTCATTATTTCTCCCATAGCTCTCGACAACGTACCATGAATTCTTCATTATCCACGAACAGATCCATATCATGAAAAGATATAGTAATCCTCAAAAGATAGAAAAGATATTTCCCGCTATATAAAATAGTAATAAAATGTTCCTTGTCTATCTTTTTGGGTGTTACTACAAGTACTACCATTATTACATTATTATCACAACATCCATTATTCAATAGGGCATTATATATATGTGTGATATATCCAGCGTATACAGTGACTACTGGAGTTGTAATTACTAACATATAAACGAGTTTTCGGATTCATTCCTACAATCCACTTCCTATAGGCACAATTCCCACAACATACTTCATCTCCAATATTATTCAATATATTCATCTAACAAGAACACCACAATTACTATCTCATAATCTTTATTTATGAATCCAATTGGAAGTGTAACCGCTGTCAATTGTCATAGCTGAGTACTGACCCGTATGATGTTACTATGATCATGATTTCAACCTTATTATCATGAATACTCCTGTAACAGGATGATATTACTCCTCATCATAGATATTTCAAGGTATATATTATGATATTGACGGTCATATGTATGATGTAGAACTATGAAAAATACCTTGTGACAAGTGTATGAAAGTAATATGATAATGAGATACCCTTTTGATATGATTATCAAATACCTATATCATTTGTATGGCGACAAAATTATACGAGTGACCTCGACCAAGCAAGCGACCGGTGACCTGTCCAGGTGACCTTGGTGACCTCGAGGATGGGTTTTGGGCTAGCTCAGATATAGTTATAGCAGTTATAGAATGTTATAGATATAGTTTTACCAATCCAACATTTTAGCTGATAGCTATAGTCATGTAGATGATATATATATATGTATATACGGATATAGATAGAACTGATATAACTATATGTCGATCGAGATTAACTACATCTACAGTATCCCGTCTCACTATCTATTAGCTATAGCTATAGATACAGATGGGACATGAACCAATTCAAAAAAATACACCGTTTTCCAATCGCATGAGATACCCGCCGGTAGATAAGCTCCCCTACTATGGGCATCACACCCCCTGATAAACCAGGCAGTAAAACTCCCTTTAGTGACCAATCAACCATCGTATATTCGATAGCTCATATATAGATAACATATCAATCGGGAATAGTGCCGTTTAACATCTTTTTTTTTTCTGGTTTCAGCTATTTGATCGTTGTTTTTACAGTCCTGAAAATATAACTAATGATCCCAACGTCACTTTTATATTTGCTCATCTGTGTTTCAGACATGTTCCAAGGAGTCTACCTACTGCTAACATGGACGATTGAAATTTGGACTCCTAAACTTACAGTACTTAGGTGGAACAGCAGAAGTGATAGCAAGAACATCTTGAGACCAGACTTTTCTGCTAAGTGATGTGGGTCATCAAGCGAGGAATCACCCCAGGACGAGTGGATGGAAGAAAGAGACTGGGTCTGGCCCCTGGTGACGAGAGACGGGCCATCTCATGGCAGTCTCATGTAAATCCCCCAAATATGTGTTCGTGGGGGGGTATTTGATGGAAGGGATTCTTTAACTATCACTTTGTCTGGATCTTTGATGACCTTTGGGGGTTTCTTCCCACTGCCACGCTTCATGGTCTCAGGAACAGTTTACTGACCCGCTGAGCTTGGAACCGTGGTTCTGGCGGAAATCCACCGAGGAAAACGCTGCATGGGATGCCATGGGATGTCGGAACATGAGAGAGACTTCGTGGCTAACTGTCCATGAAGAAAGTGCGATTCAGCGCAGAAAACAGTGGGTCAGGCTCTGAACAGAAAACTGCTTGGTGGTGGGTTTCGACCCTCATTACCCTCTGGTCAACTAACATAGCTATTGAAAATTGCCATTTATAGTGGATTTACCCATTAAACATGGTGATTTTCCATAGTTTTTTGTATGTTTACCAGAGGGTAACATTCGTGTCTACTGTTTTCGATCGGAGCTCACAGAACCATCAGAAACGGCTCAGGAGTACTTCTTCCCACGTCTTGTGAGAGAGTGGTCTGGAGACTCAGCAGTACTGTACCTGATGGTTGAAGATGATGGGATATGGGTATGGATCAATACCTATTAATACCATTCTTAGTGGGATGAACATCCATTTACCAGCTATTTTGGGGTTCACTAGGTACCAGGGTTTTGACCCATCCCCATGGTTGGAGATGATGGGATATATTACTGGACCGATTTGACCAGCTAAGAATCGGGATTGAGCCATCAATCAATGGTCGGATTCAAAGCCTGATTTTAAGGTTTGTCTCAAAGTGGGTGTCGAGGGCGGCCAAAAAAAAACACCGAAGCTTAAGAAGGTTTACCTGACAATGGGGAGCATACTCATAGATCTCATAGGATATATATATATATAATATTATACATGTATTATATGATGGATTATGGGGTCCTTAATACCAGGGATAACTATTATAAAGTTGTTTCAAACAAATCAACAACAAGTATAGTGGGGATGGCTTAAGCAGCAGCCATCATTTCTAGTGACTTGCTGAACTACAACGACCTCACCACGCTGTCACCGTAGATGAAATTTAGCAGGGGGACTCTCCCAGAATCAACGTATTTTCGGTTGGTGAATTATGAAAACTCAGCCAGAAATGCTGAACCTGCGCGGAAGTTCTGGATCCAGTATCTATTTCATTAGACAAACAACTTGTGGTGTCTTTGACTCTATTCCAACACTTGTAAAGATGTTTAGGAACCTAACAAAAAGATAGATAGAAAGCTAGTTCACCGCTATTTCATAATCGGATTTCGCTTTCCTGCATCTTTTTGAGGGTTGGTGTTTGACCCTCCAATCTCAAAATGGCAGCCTGCTGAGGCGGAAAGCCATTGACCCTAGCAGTGAAAGTGGTGTTTGGTGGTGTCATCAGGTGCCGGGTGGAGACATGGGGTGCCCAGTACCCAGTAACCATAGCCACAACATGCCCAGTACCAAGTAAGGTAACCGGGGGTTGTAAAGCCAATTTATAGCTTGAGTTACATCTTCCCCTCCAGCTTCACACGTAATAGCTGTGTCTGAAAATGAGGTCTACCCCACACATGCCCTGCAAAATGGAATTTTAAGAGGGGGCATGATGATTAATTGATTAACCAGTGGATTTTGGGGTACCCTATTTCCGCACAAACCAAAAATTATGTGGATTGGCTCAAAGGCAGTGGTAGGTGGGAAGAAAGTACTTGTAGAATCCAATCTTAAGAGTTGACAATTTGGAGCCACAGCCACATAGCTGCCACTTTGTCCATGCCTTTCGTGGAAAACATCTTATCGGTTAGGTGTCAGTATGAATCAAAAAATCAGACCAGACGGGGACCCGCCGAGACGGGGTCATGTCTAGAAGTTAAAATGTTTAAATCAATTTGGATCAATGTCAATGTATACAAATTATTATAACATACTATAAAACATATATAAACATATCATATTTTGCTGTTTTATTTCACTGCAAAATATGAGATGAACTGATAATGATTTCTGGTTGTTTAATGCCAAGTTCTTGGCTTCGACCGTCCCAAGACAAGAACTCCATCCCAAACTGAAATCTGGTGCCGTTATGTCGCAGGGCAAAAAGCGTTTCTTCAAACAGCCGAAGGTTCCTGAGCTGGAGGAGGCTGTCTTTTTTCCGGTTTAGGAACCCTGGAAAATACTTGGACATTATTCGTGCGTATAAATGGAAGATTATGCGGGTATAGTATAGTCATGGAAATACACCAATAGCCCAGAATTATCCTGATTTTGGGCGTATAAAGTGTAAGGACCTCACACCGACCCCAGCATAGATGCTTAGTAGGGGGCAGTTATCCAGAACTTGTCCACCTAGATAATCATTGTGATTTGAACAACTTGATGTCAGGTTACCATGCCAAAAACCGGCATGTGCAGCTGAGATGACTCCAGTGTGAAGAAACTATGACACGAAAGGAAGTGTGTGGTATGGCCACTAGAACCCATACATTTTACAAGGTGGTATGGCTTGCATCCGCCACGAGGATAGCAATGAACACTAGGATCTTCATTGACGGTGCCGCTAGGACCTGGCAACAGAGAATCCACAAGAAGCTCGACCTGTGATGCGTTGAGGGAACGGGGGGTGTCACCGGCGGGAAGGCCCTTGAGCTGGGCTTCCAGATGACAGTGCGATTGGGATTATCCCTGAAGACTGGTTCCATCGATAGTAAATGCTTAGGATATTGATGGCTATTGTATGTTCAAAGTTCATAATAATATGTCATGTATAGACACACGCACACATGCCATTGTCACCATCATGTTTTATGCAAAACATGAAATAACCAAGGATCCTGACTGTATGGATCACACCAGTAAACACTGACGGTCACTCACGGTCACTGATGGGCGGAATATTTTTCTTGGAAGGGAGAATTGTATCCTAGAAACTGCAGAGACGCAAACCGAACTTGAGAACAACCACTATCGTCTGCGACGTCAACTGTAGAACGCTTGATTGAGATTCTTCCATGTATCCGAGCCAGAAAACACGACAGTCAAGCTTCCACACAACCATAGATGGATAGGATCTAGACTCTGCTTCATGGGACATGAGTAGCCCCAAGCCTGACACGTGGGATACCGAAACGATGGGTTTCTTTACTGGAGATGACCAAGCAATGCTGTCGAGGGGCCCAGTTTTGGACCCTGGAAAGCAATCCAACCTGGTGACAGAGAATCAACCATTTCGAGATGATGTGCTTATCCCAGATGGTAATTTCATTTAATTTCCCATCTCAATTGTATGGATGTTTGCAATTTTCTTACTCCTGAATCCATATTTATTTAAACCATGCAATCTTGAGACCGACACACGTGTATATCAATTGTGAGTAATAACGTATAGACATAGACACATGCCTAGATACACATGCACACACACGGTCTATGTGTCATATGTGAAGGCCATGTGAAGACTTACAGAAATGTATGTGTATATGTATATATGTATGGAGTATATGTATATGCAGTACACATTCGGAGTATGTATAGATAATTATAGATATACATACATACAGAGCATTATAGGCACATATGCAAATGTAGGTGCATGTAATGCCACCGTACTCAAATCCGAGCTCAAGGGCTAGCTCGATCTGCAGGGCGCTCAGGGGCGCTGACGAGGACTTGTTTGGCTGGTTGGTGGTGTCCATTTTGATGTGGGACAAGCAGTACAACTTCTCAATGATTCGACCAGCCCGTTGAGTCCAGCTCCTGTGTTGCTGGAATCTGCTGCGCTGTGCGCAGCTCTGAGACGCTGTGTGCACCACATGTTAGCTCAAGGGAAAGGTGCGGCAGCCGCGCTGGTGGTTCGCAGTAGAGGATGGTGCCTCCAAATTTCTATATATTTTCAATGGCTCGTAGCTCCAAACTTGTGCAGACGTGGCAGAGGCACAAGTGATTCAAATTGGGGTAAGAGATTCGAGATGTGATCCGTTTGCCGCCTTCACAGTGGGCAGGGTTGCAGCAACTTTCTGGGATTCATGCAGCACTCTTCAACGTTTGTAATCGTAAATGATTCATAACCCTTCATATTCTCAGCCAACTGGTCTGCGAAGCGGCAAGAACAGTAAGGACGTTTTCAAGCTGGCATCTCCGTGATTTCGGTTGTGTCGGAGAACGGTATCTGGGTGGAGAAATGACTATCACGCTTGACAACACAGACTGGTTCAAACATGAATGTGGAGATCTTTATTCTTGCCATTGCATGTGCAACAGGACGACAGTGAAAGCGTTCCTTTGGGGGTTCCAATGAGGTTGTAATATCGCCTCCCAATGAGGTTGTACGAATTTTTGTGAGGTTGTAGCTGCTGTAGCTGAAATGTTACCGGTCACAAACCACACTTTCCCATCAAAGGAAAAGGCCATCTCCCTAATCGGAGGGGTTTTGCTCAATGTTGCTCTACGCATTGATCCAGGATGATCCATGATTCCTATGATGGGATGACCATACATCCCATGAGACTGGACCATTGGACCATGGCACATATCGTGACTCTGTAGTGCACGTATCATGGAGATGTCCTGCAACAAAGACTTGGAATTTTCCATGACCCGGTGTGCACCGCGTGCGATGGCAACAGAAGGTCGAGGTGCCGACTGTTTCGAGTTGGGACCATGGGCTGCTTCCACTTGTGAATCTCGTGATAAAGACTCATGGCCCATTCCCCTCTAAAATTCTGAAACTCAGGGATCGGTACCCTTAGGTCATATGGCTGCCTGGAGAATCCACGCTTTTAGAGGCTAGATCACCTATGGACACATATGGGTGATATTCGGTTACCAGGTTATATAGATTCCTGGAGGGTTTTTCCCCGGTTTAGGGAACTAAAAGTGGATGGAACTGCTGCCAGTTCACCAAACTGACTTAGCTGACTTAGCTGCTGGTTGCATTGGTTGGTCTGTGGCCAATGTATAAATTCGATGCGGCATTGCTGGATGTGGAATGATGATGACCATTGCGGGAGCAGTTTGTGATCTTTGATTCCGTCTGCGTAACTGACAGTAATGGGAATTGTCCTACCATGAGCTTACTTCAGTTTGGTCAACCATCGTCCGGTTGATGCTTTGAATCTTTGAACTTGTTATTTTCATTCCTGGGATCCAAACTGACCACTATTTTTCAGGGTTGAAACATGTTGAAGCCACCAGCATTTTGATGGTCATGGATGGCACCAACTACCCCCCCCGAGGTGCCTGGCGGCCACTTCTAAGGCGCGGAGCAGGGCGGAGCATGCGGAGCATTGGTGCCATGGGAAAAGCGCGGCTGTGGATGGAAAATCTACAGGAAACCAGGTATTTTTTCCAAATTTGGGGTTCCAAATCAACTTTATCCAACCAATTTCTCTCCAATTCTTGGATTCAAAAAAGGCACAGCAGACATCTTGAGGGACACTTTGAACTCCGATTCATACACGCCAGAGGGAGATGGAAAATCCACTGTGGGAAGGCAATCTCAAGCGGAATCAAAACCTCCGTTGGTACAAGATTCCAGAGAGATAGAAATGATCGAATCATAGTATCATCATACAACTAGTTTCTTGCGAGCTCATTTGTTTACATCACTCCCGGCACTTTTCACATCAACCGAGAATGCTGTTGGTGAACCTCCCAGTCAGGATGAGCATCTTGCTGCTGTTGCTTCCGGCCTACCAGGAGCAGGGAGCGGCGCGTTTCCCCCATGAAATGTTTCGGTTCAAACACATGGGTTTGTCTGGAAATGGGGTATACATGGGTATACGGTATACCCCCAGTTACAGCCATTTAATGGGAGAAATAATGACTGACCGATGGATTTAGGGGTATCCTATTTTCAGACAGACACACATGGAGGGATGATGACGACCAGTTGCTTGTTTTTGGATTCTTTGAAAGTGATGTAAATAGATGGGACATATTCTAGTCGAACATGTCTCTCCATATGTATATGTATATACTGTACATTTTTTTACACGATTCTACAAAGGCAAAAAAATGTCTTATCATGCTGAAAAAAAATACACTGCGCTGCACTACAAACACAAAAAAACCCACATGACCAGGCCTTTCTGGCACCTTTCGCTTCCAGCCGCCGTTTTGGACTCCGAACGCTGCGGCGAGCCGAGGATGCCGGCCTGAATGGTCTGGACGTTGTCTAAACAAGCTATGGGGTAATATGAACATAGCAGAATAATTAAGTTTGGTTGTTGAAAGTTGAAATAGGTCAGAAAGGTTTTGGCAATTTATTTTTCCGTTTCTGAAAGTTTCGTCTTGGAAAGAAATGCTTAAAACGTTCGTAGCTGTTGGTTGGAGGTGCGTACCCTCAGTCACCTCAATCAGGATTATCTTTCCAGGCGTGCATTCACTTGGTTTTGAGTTGTTCTTCAAACTTGACAGGATATGATACTGCCAAATTGTGCCAGTTTCATCTCGTTGAATCATGCTCACAAATTCGACCTGTTCAGTATTTACTCAGGTAATCCCAAAATTTGAAGACATTTTGATTATTTACCCAAAGAGGTTGTGCAAATCCACATCTGAAACTTATGAAAAGGTTTATAATATTGTTATAGCAGTAAATTGGACCATAAATGGCGGCTTAATGAACGATAAACAGGCAACAAACAAAGAGTTATCTAGCAGAGATGATTCATTAGATGGGTTTGTCTGAGAATCGGAGGATGACTAGGCGAGGTACTTTGGTCGGCAAGATGATGATACACCATCAAATCGGAGGGTGCCCTGTGTTCAGAAAAGCCCATATACCCCAAAACATTGCTGTTGATAGCTAACAAATATGATATATAATACGTTTTGCTATGTTTTATTCCTGAAACTGGCGACAACTCATGTACCAAATTTAATTTGGGTGAGTTAAGTTGCAGAAGCTCCAAGAGTAACCTGGGGGGTATGGCTATGTGGCGGTGACAGAACCAATCATAAATGTCCCATTGGTTCATCGATTGATCGGACTGCCCCGTATAAATTATGGTGGTAGCCGGTAGACAATCCAACCTCGCAGTTTGAATGTCCTCTATTTATAGATGAGTTCCCTATTCCATTTCAAGAGTTGAGAATGTTGAGATGTTCAAAATGTTCAATTCCAAATTTGGAGCACCAGAGGGTACCTGTTTGAAGAGTTCCAATATGAGGGTATTACTATGCTTTTGTCATTCTGACATCAATTTTTCCAAACAGATGTAGCAAACCCAGTAGTAGACCTAGCATTTGTGGATGGTTTATACAATCATATTGGGGATGATTTGTAGTTGGGTTTGCCAATTGGGTATCCCAGACAAGCTGGTTTTATTCCAACAAGATGGTCGGAGGAGAGTGGCCCTGTGGGGGATTGGGTGGAATGCTCCATTGCGTGACTTGGAGGATGAGAAAACTTTGGAAAATGCCACGGTTTTGGAAATCCATGTGCCTATGAAATTGAACCAGTTTTTTATTGCAAAAAAGAGGGTACGGCATGCTGACCTATTATTTGGGATATCCAGAATAGGGTGTACCTATTGAAATCTTTTTTTGGGGCATGCTGTTATTTTGGTATTATCCCATTTCTGGACACATCTGGCTGACTGGGCTGCTTGCAAGTCTGGAAGAGAAGCAACTTTGGATTTTGAAGCTCCAAACTTATGCCAAGTTAAAAGTCCCAACGACACAGCTGGTTGAATGGGTTGAATGTCTACCTGCCGTAACTTCGGTGCAACAGTTTAGCCCACCATCGTCCGAGGTATACGCCCCGAGTTTCCATGCACCATTCCCGTGTGGAGCCGCGACGTGAAGATGCTTGGTGAAGAGAAGAGCAGTGCAAAAGCTGTCGCAGTTGCGGCTTTCTGAAAAGTATGTGATATTTCAAAACGGCGCGTGGCGCTAAAAATTATGTCCGACATTGTTGTTTGTGCAAGAGCTTTGAATGTTTGCAGCTGATTCATGAAAAAACGCTAAACAGAAACTACATAAACACAGCACAAGAACGGAAACAACGAAGAACAGGAGAACTGCTAAAGTCAAGAACCGTGGTGGTCTGACAGCCACATTTAACACCGGCAAAGAAAAGAGAGAGTGAGAGAGAAAGACAGAAAGACCGAAAGACGGAAAGACAGCAAGACAGCATGACAAAAGACAGAAAAGCAGAAAGAAAGACAGACAGCAAGAAAGAGAGAAAGGAAGGAAAACAGAAAGAAAAACAGAAAGGACGGAAAACAGAAAGAAAGAGAAGAAAGAAACAATCAATAAAGAAAGAAACACATAAAGAAAGGAAGGAAGAAAGAAAGAAAGAACGAACAATGGACACAGAAAGAGAGAGAGAGAGAGAGAGGAACTACTCGTTTGACTTCACGCAGGCGCGGTTGGAAATTTAAAGCTTCAATGAAGCAGGTCGAATCCCGGGCCATGAGGAGCTCCTCTACTTACTTCCACTTTGCGGAAGTGTTCAAATCTCCGATGCTGGTTTTGCCAGCGAAGGGCCAGTCGGTCTCGCAGGGCATACGGAGACGCCATGGAGGGCGCCGGACAGGGCGTCAGTCAGTGTACCCTTCTCCGAAGCGGGTCCCTCAGAAGTGGCACCCTGATCCAGGGATAAACAGAAAGACATGCAACAAGAGACATCTTCAAAGGGATAATGCCAACACTGTGTTGACGGGGAGTATACTGTACATGACAATGCAACAACAACAACAACACCACCAGCAGCAGCAGCAGCAGCAACAACAACAAAAGCAGCAACAACAGCAACAGCAGCAACAGCAGCAACAGCAGCAACAACAGCAACAGCAGCAGCAGCAACAGCAGCAACAGCAGCAACAGCAGCAACAGCAACAACACCAACAACACCAACACCAACACCAACACCACCAACACTAATACCAACAGCAACAGCAGCAGCAGCAGCAACAACAGCAACAGCAGCAACAACAACAACAACAACAACAACAACCACAACGACGACGGCAATGCGAGCCCGGCAAGAGTTTCCAAGCAGAGTGAAAAGAACTTGTAGAGAGGAAATCGATTGACACGAACCCGTGCAAGATCTCCTTACATGCGTAGCTGGCCACTTGCACCGGAATCCCCCGCACAGCATGTCAGGAAACCGTGGGAAATAGCTTGGGGGAAGCTCCGTTGGGAAGGAGCGGGACGGAAGCGTATAGACTATAGACATCGTGGACGGACAGGATGTGGGAAACAGCTTGGGGAAAGCTCTGTCGGGAGGGAGACGGAAGTGTGCAAGGACAGCAAAGGGAATCAGACAAGATAGTCATAGAAGCAGCGTAAGATCTGACAAGATTGTTTGTAAGTCCCAAAGCGCAGCTTGCAAAAACTTTTACGCAAGCACCTTGCCGGGATACCTGCAAGATCTTGACGCAGGGACCTTGAGAAGACTCAGTAAGGACCTCGGCAAGACTTGTCTTGCAAACTGCCAAACGAAATTCAATCATCAATATTGAAAAATTACGAAGTTACCGTGGAAACCAGTTTCCCCAGGGGTTTCTCCAGAAGCATCTGCTTACAGCCTGCTACAAGCACCTTCAACGTGATACCCTCAAGATCTTCGCAGAAGGACTCCACTGGAATTATCTTTGCATCTGAAACGGTTTCATTCACATTTCCAGAAACGCCTTGGAAGATGGTGTTCGTTTGCGCAGCAGGGTTGAGCAGTCCCGCAAATGGCCCTAAAGATGGAGCCTGATGAACATTGATGAACGAAGTAGGGCGATTTTTTGTCATCAAATTGGGCGAGTCAGAGCACTTTGTACTCCTCGAGCCCCACCTTTTTGGACGTGACAGACTGTGAATAGAAACTGCACCGTCACAGAGGTCCCTTGGATTTGCAGCAGGCCCATGGAGATCCATGGGTCTGAACTTAGGATACCCCAATAGGCCCCAATGTTCCATGTTTTCGAATTCAATTTTGGAGTTTTTAGGACATTTCAGGAACATACCCCATGTTTGGACAAACCCCTACAACCATTGAGAGGAGTTGGCCCCTCAGGATGTCTACATCTTTCACAAGCGCCAGCTGAAAGAAGACTTCGGGCATCTATATGCCAAGCTGGGCTTTACCATCCAGGCGGCACTGTAGATGCAGCAAGTGGCACGGGGGTTGAAACAACAAAGAGTGGGAGCTGGACACAGTGGGGGTTCAAACGTTCTACTTACTACCATGGTAATCCATCACACACGCATACATATTCTGTTGTATTTTCATTAGAATAGAATACAGAAGTTGATTGGCAAGTATACATGATTCAGTATTCATTGAATACTATATATCATTTGATAAAAACATGTGTGTTACTTCACTTTTTCAAATACACAAAACCTATCTGGCATGTAGGCATGTAAATATTGTAAATCAATATGTAGATAGATTGTACATTTTTTAACATATATATATACATATATAGATGTACGTATGTATTTTTTGTATATAATATATTTTATAGGCACACGTGTATTTACTGTATGATATATATATATATATATATATGCAAATATTCAATGTACCATATAGTTTCTGGCTAAATATGATTTAGATAAGCTATAAACACAAATAAAAACACCAGTTTAGTTCTAAAATACATCAGCTTACAAATATATATATATATATAATATGTATTGATTTCTGCACATGTACTGTCCATATTGTCTATTTATATATTCAAATCTGAGACACACACACACATATATATATATATGCACATACATGAAAAAAAAACAGTGCACAGGAGTTGCCACAATTATAGAACGGAACAAACGTACGGTAAAATACCGTACTTTCGTACCGCTCCGGATCCCGATTCCGCGCGGATTCGGATCCTGTTCTATAATTAATTTTTGGCTGTTCTATAATTAATTTGTGCTTCTCGACTTCCAAAGAATATGGCCGTATATGGTACAGTACATAGACTCGGTCCTCAAATTCCCATTGAAACCACCGGCAGCACGCAGATTGTGTGAGTCTTGGAGGTTACTTACATGTATTTACATCATTTTATGTACAGTATCTTTCTGGGACCCCGGAAGAATGTACATAGAAACCAGAATTGACTATCCAGCAGAACAGGGGGTTTGGACTAAATATTTAATACACAAAGCATGGCGGCCTTCACCGACAAACAGTTTCGAAAATAGGGTTGAGTTACAGTAAACTGCAGTTTTGACAATAGACACTTTTCTGAATCAGCAAAAACAAAGCAAATTGCAGTGACGCTTGGCAATACAAGTGCATTTGAGCCATACGCTGCCACATCTGGGCTCAAGAAGTCAGTTGTTTCGGTGATTCGCCGGTTGTCCCATGGAGGACCAACGTGTGCATACTCTGTTTGATGCGATTACACATAGCCACTGGGTGGCGCCAACTGATTTTATCGGTTGTTTTTTTTTTTCTTCGGAGGTTGTTGTAACATGTTTTTCCCTTTCAGTTCAACCGTCAATTTTTTTTGTTTTGCCTGTTTCGCTCCAACCTTCGGTGGGGTTCATGTCCAAGTGCTCCCACTTGTGGAACAACGGACCAATGGACCGCCAAAACCATAAAATCCCATGATTTCATCCAAAAAGTGATCTCCAACAACAAGGGTCTTATTAATAGACTATTAACAACCAACAGCCAACAACCATTAAGGGTCTTATTAACCATCCATTCTCCGAAAATCACCCAAAATGGGTGATTTTTCTCACCGCTGCGGAACCGCTGAGGCGACTTGGCGTGGCTCAAGACGACCTTTGCCGAATCCTTTGACTTCGACTTCAACTGCTTCAACCCAGCGAACAACCCATTGTCCCTTGGGCTTGGGTGCAGCCGCTGACCATTGAGAAATGGGATGAAAAGGAAGGGTTTGAATTATGAACCTTCGGGGTCGGTTGTGTCTGGTTGTATTCTCTTTTTGGGAAGCTGGTCGCTTTCCTTTTTCCGGTGCATAAGGGGGTTCTTTTGGCCCGTCACCTTGGCATAGCCGCTGAATCTCAGGTTGGGTTGCACAGCGCTTCAGTGCGTGGTGGCGTGCTTTCTCGGGACCGACAATGAGGAGGTAGAGAAGGAGGCGCTGAAGATCGCCAGTTGGCTGGTGAAACGGGGAGCCATGGCAGGCCGATGGCAAGCGTGGAGTTAGGGTATCAGGATCTCACCACGGAACAGGTTCCTCAGTGACTGGTCAGGTGCTCACTCTAAAGCTATACCCCCATTCATCAGGGCAGATGCTTCCGTTTATATCCTGGCCGTTTTCAGACACCCATTATTAAGGCAGTGGATGCGAAGACCCGATTAAGGAGAGGCTGTTGGCCCCGTGATAGGAACCCAAAACCGGATCAGGAAAGGAAACTATGCATTGATTTTCAACATGTTACGATATATTACGCAATCGGATTCGTTTCAGGTCTATAGTACCCTACATGACCCTCTCCCCTTTTGAAGACGGTTTGCCAGGTAACCTGGTGGTTGTTTTAACATGTTTTTTCTGTTGAATCTCTGTCCGTTAAGATTATCCTAGCCCAGTTGACCAAACTTTATCTGTTGAAGTGATTACAACTTTAACTTGCAATGTCAACTCCTGATCAACACACCCTGGATGACCTGGACATTAGACTTGTTATATCTACAAATTAAGAGTCAACCACAAAGAGTGACAAGTGGCTATGAATATGGAACCTGCAAAATCATACATACACATCCAGTAGCTAAAAACAGAGTCTAATACAAACAAATGATGTATATATATATACATATGTATATATATATATATATACACACACACACATTTTTGTATCATGGCTTTCCCTTGCACAGAACCTCCTCAAAAAACCATGGGAGTGCTCAGGAGCAGATCCCAATCTCCGGTGCCGTCGTGAATTTCCACAAGCTAGAGACTGGATGTCCATTTTCCTGGAAAAACAGGATGACCATCCTTTGGGGTTTAGAATTGGGTATGCCGTATGCCTCTATTCTGAGCCATAGCAGATGAAGATTCAATCCTGAGATACCCTGAGTCTCACGGAGAAATGCCTTTCCATGTCTTAGGATTTGTTGAATTTGCCATTTCCCACACATTTGAAATATGGATTGTGGGAAGAAAGACTCTGCAACCTGTTAACCTTTCTTTCCTTTCTGGTGATCAGGAAACCCGTGATTCAGGTGGCATGACCATCAGGGTTTTGTTATATATCCCAATAACATGACAAATACATATATATATATATATATACAAATATACATGTACATATAAGTACACAGACACGTACAGATACACATATACATATACATACATAATATATATATATATATATATGACCCTGTAGGTCACCAAAATCACAGCTGACCCTCTCCAATATTCTGGTTGGTGGTCTCAAATTTCTATCATTTTTGGAATGATGACCCTCCATTGATTTCGTTGGAACGCCCAATACAAAACGAGGGTTTCTGGGTGAGTACTTTCTGGTATTTTGTTATTCTTGCTGTTGACCCACCAAAGTGGATTTTTCATAAAATGACCAATTAACACTATAAATAAGATAAATCCGTATACCACATCCCAGCAAAATGTGGTTTGATCCCAACAAACATGTTTTTTTCTCCCTTCCTACATGAACCACCCAGTGCTCCGCAGGATCACAGTGACATCCGCTATGCGGTGGCTGGGCACTCGGCCTATTCCATGCTGGCGCAGGTGCAACGAGATATGCGCACCTCGAAGTATGCCGAGAACTGGGCGCCATACTTAAGGACAGGCAGTGGGAAGTATGGCAGATAAAGATGTTGTATGGGTTTACTAACCATGATTACTAAGGGGATATTCATGGTATATGAATGGGATATGAGTAGTGCGAAACTAATGGGAGCATAGTGTGAAATTAATGGGAAAATGGCTCCCAAATGTCGTTTCTAGTCAAGAGTTGAGGCCGCCACCATGAGAAAATGGCATGTGATTTGGGACCAAGATTAGATGGTCTCATTCAAACACGTAACTTTACCGTTCCAACATCCACCCCCCTTTAACCCTGGAATATTTGGGGGGTAAGGCAAGAAATTTCTGAGAAATATTTCGCCCAACCCCGACCACATCCACCGGTGCCCGCTGATGCATAATTGACAGCGCTAAGATTTTCTATTGCCTTATTCTACCGTATATAAACCAGAAATATCTAGCCGAAATATTTCTGGGTGGGGAGGGGGGGTAACCCTTTGGTGAGATTTATCTGACTGTCAGCAGCCCGCAGAGCCAACATTGGACAGTTTAGTGTACAACTCGGGCTCGGCCCCGCCTGCGGCAACCAACCGTTCCAGGAAACTGCAAAATCTCATGAGTACTTTAGCCTTGACGAAGCCGGAAACAACCACAGTTGCTGGGTGCTATGAACAGCGTCAGCTTTTTTTTCTCCGTTCTGCGAAGTGGTGTGTGAGGAAAAGAAGGGTTGCCAACTCCGAGTTCACCTTTGTAGAGAATTGAGAGCCACACTGTTGGCATTTTTCGTGGTTCATTTTTTAGGTGTAGCCTTTCCAGCCCAAGGTGTCCATGAATCCTTTGGTCTTGGATGTCTGGGAGAAGTTTAGTGCTGACAAGCAATGGCACGATTTGGTTGTCCAGGGAATCGACGGTGAGGCCTGAGGGTTGTGCAGGAATCAGTTGAGGAATAGCAGGTCTCGTTCTGACATGGGTTTGTTTGAAAACATGGCGCCCTCAAATCCCACAGAATTTTTCTTCCAATAATTTCCCTTTAAATCGCAAGTTTGGGATATTTTTCTCCTGGCAGGATGTTGCCGAGCTGTGAATGAAAGCTCTACATTCCTCAATTTTGATGTCAACCATCACCAAATCAACAAAATAAGGTCACAACATCAATCAACATCGAATCCCCCACCACACAATGCCCCAAAAAAGGGAGAGAAACCCATAGCATCTGGTGAGTTCTGAAAAAAAACACTGAGTTCTCCTGGTTTTCCTCAGGTCACAGCGCATGCGGCCTTCGTTGCTTGTGTGTCGCCCGTGGTGGCCTCCATGTTGGCGTCCAATATGAAGGAAGCGAGCAGCAAACGCATCGAAGTAGACGTCTCCAAGAAGGACGGGACATGGGCATGGGTCAAGCCATTGAAGTCCCAGGGGACCACAGATTTTAGCCGATTTTTAGTATTAATCGTCCATCATTCCATCATCCACTTATAGGGGTACCAAATTTTGACCATACCCAGATGGATGGGACATGGGTAAATGCTGGGGTTAGTTACAATATTGGCCAGGACATATTTGGTGATGGGATAATGATCTAATGGGTTGCGTCTGAAAATGAGGTACATCCTCAAATAGCTGCTTTGAACAGTGATAGTGAGGACAAACCAACGGATTCTTGAAAGAATCATGGGGATCCGACCAATCATATATTCATGGGGGTTAAATCGGGGGGGAAGATCCAGCCAATAGGGATATAGCATGACATAACTAACATCCGAAGATGGTAATCTTTTGCAGGGATTAGATAGGATTCATGGGGATTAAATGGGGGGTAAATGGTGAATGGAGGGGTAAATGGATGGTTTAATGAGGATGGGAAACGGAAATGTATACCAATGGCCGGGGCATATGTGTTCTTTTCCATCAAATGGGATGCCGATCCCCATTGGTTCCGAACCAGGATGGGGAGATGGTTGGCCATTGTGAACAGGGAAAGCTGTGGTGATAAGGGGTCCCCCCATAGGAACATCCCCAAATGTGGAATATAACCAACAAATGTGGATGCTGTATAAGATGAAATAAGAAATTAAACCATGACATACAATGGGATATCAATGGCAATTTAATTTAACTAAAAAACAAACTTTATACAGTTTACCAATCAATCATGCTTGATGGGGATATTTCATGGGATATCATATGTCCAGCTATATGAGATAACATGGCGGAGATGGGTTTGCCTGCATCATCATGGTCCCCATGCAAACGGCCATTTGGGGTATCCACCATCTGGGGGTGTCTAAAACCCAAGTAACCCAAGTATATACATATATATATACACAGTATATATATATATAATACATATGTTAAAGCTAATAGTATCCCATGAATATCTCGATGTATCCCTATTGTATTCCCAAATTCGTTTCTGTTATCCACATGAAATCCCTGTGAAATCTCCCTATTCCTGGCGGATTTCTTGGCCAGGCCCTGTCCTTCCTCTTGGAATTGCTCTACACCGGCTGCAGCAGCAAGGCATTTTGCACCAGGCGCGGGACGACGTAGGAAGGACCCCATGAATTATATATATATATGTATATATGCACATACAAGCATATATGTGTATGTATTATGTATATATATATTACTCACATATATATATATATATGTTATTCATATATATATATTACTCATTCATATATATATATATTATTCATATATATATATATATATTATTGATATATATTATTCACATATATATATTATTCACATATATATATATATATTATTCATATATATATATTATTCATATATATATATATATATTATTCACATATATATATATATTATATTGTATTTTATTATATTATATTATATTGTATTATATATATTATATTATATATGTTATATAATATATATTATATTATATTATATTATATTATATTATATCATATCATATCATATCATATCATATCATATTGTATTGTATTGTATTGTATTATATTATATATACATACATGTAATGTATCACAAAAATATACATGCAAGTATGTATGTATATATACTTAAACGGTTTGGGTTTGGACAGTTATTGGTTTCTGGGTTTGGACAGTTATTGGTTTCTGGCCTCTAGGCTCTCTACATAGCGAAGCATGGTCCAGCTACGTGTATGAGTCGAAATGGAACACCTCCATACTCCACAGATCTTTTGGTCACCCTTCAAATCAAAAGACTTCGATACAACATGGAAACTCTTGGATTCCATGCCCAAACATCTTCCGGAAATAGTCTCGCCCAAACATTTACCTCCCAAACCTATGAACTTAAAATGGAATGGCAAAAAGCACCCCTGCAGGATTCAGTTTCCCATAGAAACGGGCGATTTGTCTATTCACCTTTGGATGTTTTGACATGTCTCAGGACCATGAAACGCAGCCATTGAAACACCAGCGTGTGCAGTCACAGGTCTTTCGGACTTCAAACCTTGGACCTGGCACATCGCTGGCAGATTGATCATGTGGGCCCAAGGGATCTGGGGCCCATGGGGTGTGGGAAAATGCTGTAGGAAGTACTGTGGGATCCATCCGTTGTGCCATAAAGCTACCATGACTGGGGAGTTAATTTTTGGGTTTACCACATGAGTATGGATCAGATCGATTCAGACCGATACACAGCCTGTTGGGCACAGAATCCAAGAGGTTCCATGTTATATTACCATGCAAAAGCCACCAGTTGCATCAAGTGCCTCTCACATTGCTTGACACTTTCCAATCGTTTGGCTGTTTTCAGGTCCCAAAGAGAAAATGACAGGGTCCACCGCCATCGCCTTGCCCCAGGGGTAGCCACGGGTATCCCTGCAGGTGGTAGAGATGCTGCAGAATCCATTGGCACAGCACCTTTCTGTGGAAAACTTTCCTGAGGTGGCAGAGAGTGCTGTGTTACCTGACAGACCTGGCAGATGATGCGACTGTTTTGTCAGGATTTTTGATGGAGGTTTGGCGGCTGGTGGCGACAATCCAAAGTTGGGAAAATATGGGAGAACTCATCGATAAATCATGATACATCTATAAATGGGTGCGTTCCTCTGCCGGGCTTCAATTACTGGTACTTGGATGGTTTGATGGGTGATTGGATGGTTGGTGGGCTTGCTGTGGTTATTGGTTCACTGAGCCACTGAGGCTTAAAGATTTGCAAAAGCTGAAGATGGCTTGCCGCAATTTCGCTTTTGAACATCCTGCATCTCGGCAAAACAGCCTGGGAGCTTTGGCTGTTCACTTTTCCGGTCATTTTGACCCTGGAAATGCGATATGACTACCCAGACCCCAACCACAAAATGAGGTCATTGTAGTTAGTAGATGTTAGTAGCGTTACATTTGCGGTATGCAAAAAAAGACCTCCGCACCGATATCCCATGATGGCTCTGCGCCCCTCGATCTGTGTCATCCACTGGCTATACAGCGCTGAGGAAGTGATGTCTGACGATTTGCCACAGGCAGTTCAAGAGTGGCTCCAGTTGCGCAAGCCAGCGAGGGTCAACAAGAAGCAACGCATCTTTTACTAGCCACCCGTGCAAAGACTGTTGCGGGTATCCCTGCATCTGCAGCCAAAATGTTTCCTTGTACCAGTATAGTATAGCCACTGCTATTGTGGATTCGCACCGCTTTCTGAACATGAGAAACGTGCTTTGATAATTTGAAGCAGCGGAAGTGTTTCAATGTGAGCATTGACAAATGAAGTATATAGCCACCAATGGGGACATGATGAAATGCCCTGTTGTGATTTGTCATGAATTCACCATCTTCCACCTGCGGTGCAACCGCCGCGGACGTCTGGTTCCAAAATCGCGGCACGCAGGCTTATTGCGTCCAGACAAGTTCTCACTTTAGCTCAAAAGGAGCCAGGGTGGAAGTGAACTCTGTAAAGAATAGGATGTGAGTCGAAATGATGCCAATATTTCTTTGGAAAATAGCTGCAGCTGCAGCTGTGGTCGGGTTCTTAACCTGGGCCCTTTTGGATGGCTATTACTACAACGCAGATGGGTCAAGACCCGTGAATCTTGGATGTTGACCAATGCCCATTTGACAGATCGCATCGATGTCTTAATCCATTTTCCACAAGATGGTGGAGTCATGTGGAATCTTAACACCCCTCCACAATTTGGATCATCAATGGTAGATTTTTGCGCGATTCACCATTTGAGAGAGGGCTTCATCATGTTTCATCTGCATGTGGGTTGAAATTGGGGGCCCAATATGGCCCAATCACACAAATGTGCTATCTTCTTTTTTTTGGTGCCAAGATCATCCAAAGATGTGGTGAATCCTATGCTGACCCTGCGGCAATGCCAGGGCCTCATCTATGATGATATCAAGACAGTGTGCCGCGAGCCAGACGCTTGGCATAGAAACATCATGAAACACATCTGCTTTTACGACTTGTCCCCTCCCAAATGATTCCACTGTGTTGCCAGTGTTTTGCGACCTTTCAGACTCACCACTCCTCCGAACATCAGTTTATTGAGTTGATTGTCCCAAGGAGAGCCTAAGTGGCCAATGCAGCGATTGCTTCAAGTTCTTCTTCGGAGGAACCATCGGTTTCACGGGCACCACCAGCCCCAAGTACTATGACCGGCCTTCCGTACCCGTGGAGGCGTGGCCTGAACCTGGCGGTTGGCAGTAAGCTCCGGTGTCAAACCGGCGGCTGGCTTGGGAAATCCCCGATGAAAATGGAGGTTTCATGAGGTTTCTAGCTGGGAAAATCATTAATCCAATCTGATCCATGGGTATCCCAGACATTCTTGGAACATCTTGGAACCTTGTTGCCATTGTGAGGAGTGTGTGGGCGATACAATGCAATTACACGAGGAGGCCATATCTGTCGAAGACAAGAAACTTGGCAAGAACGAGCCGTCCTGATCACTTGGCAATGGGAAATTATTTGGAGAATTGGAGAAACTTACCATTATGAACTTGAACCATTATTGCAGTAATGAATATAAACATATATAAACCAATGTTTTTTGTTGTGGATGTGATCAGCGGGACATACTTGTATCTGTCCAATGTGTTTCCAAGGTACCGGCCGGATTTATCGATTTGGTGTATGAAGGAGGGTTTATATCAAGGAAATTGAGAGAAACATGTGCTAATATGTAATATCCTAATGTACATACTAATGCTATGTAATCGAAGGAAGTTTAGAAGCTATACTTCCGACAATATGGACAGTTGAAAAGCAGAGGTGAGAAGAGTCAGAAGAGAAAAGATCAGAAGAAAGAAGATGTAGATGCGCGAAAAGATAGGA
>Ga0126342_10005186_pt1 | contig 22622 bp, 15 predicted proteins | sample Cyp1metagenome_FD_92528 | JGI IMG/M metagenome (GOLD analysis project Ga0126342, IMG submission 92528) | Coral microbial communities from Lord Howe Island, Old Settlement Bay, Australia - Cyphastrea 1 metagenome | ecosystem: Host-associated > Invertebrates > Cnidaria > Coral ...
AACAGAAACCAACCCTAATCCATGCAGAACCTATGCAGAACATCTCAGAAATCCAACCAAACCCTATGCAGAATCTAACAGAAACCCAACAAAACCATGGAGAATCTATCAGATACATATCATAATGATCCCAGCTATAGATTCCCAAAAATTATTATAGGAAGGTTGACCCCCCCCCCAAAAAAAAAATAGGGGGGTAATTACTATTAGGCAGCCAACATTATATAACTTATGCTATGCCTGCACATATATGTATTTTACTAAACCTGTACATAGACACATACCATAGCATACCATACCATACATACAGTTAATGTGTTCCGATGTTTTTATTTCCCCCAGCTTTCCTTCAGCACCGCAACAATCACTCCGATCTAGGCCTTACGATGGCTGCAGGGCGCCTATTCGGTGTCCAGTGACTCCTTGCAACAGTCGCTGATCAACGAGCTGTTGCTACAGCTGATTGACGCCTGGAGGTAAGAAAGATCAGGGACAAATGGCCGATTTACCAAAACTAGTTGACTTTATTAGCCATATCATGAGTTAACCAAGCCCAATGATAGCTGGTTAAGAAGTCTTATTTGTGGTTCTTGGTTGTGAATAAGCCCCAAAATACAGTATCCCAAAATATGTATGACAGCAAATAGGGATGGATGAAAACCAATGAAATACATCCTTACCATTTTGTGCCATATGTTGGTGAACCACCCATTTACAAGCTATTTGGTTGTGAACAAAAGGCTGCAAGGGTTTTTCGACTTTTGACTAATAGCCATATTGGGTAAGTCTTGGTTCGTACGTGAGGGATCATCTCAGACGTGGTTTGAGTTCCAGCTTGGGAATTATAGGAATTATAATCCCACATTCATGGTCAATGGTGCCAAATTTCTCTATACACACAATTTTTAAAGTTAGCATGGTTTCCGGGGCTGTTTAATATTGGGGGGCTGGGCTCAGGCCTAGTTTTGGCCAGACTGTTTGGGAGTACCTTAGAGTATCAGAAATCAAAGATCGCTGAGGAGGCAATGGGACAGCCACATGTTTGTGCAAAAGCGGAAAATGAGCGAACCATTGTTGATTGCCCATTGCCGACTTGTATTACCGGAGGTGTCGGAACATTGACTATGTATATACAGTATATATATATATATGTGTATACATACATTGTCATTAGTTGAAAACACAAAACACACGTTCTCCAATGAAACTGCATCAAAAAAAACAATGAGTCCAACTTTGTCCATTTGGGTATCCTAACATACACAAGTCATCACAAGTCCCTGGTTTAAAGGTTATGTGCAATTGGAAGCAATGGATTTTCCATGGATTGTTTTTTATTGCCATAGTGTATTGTATTTGGCTGGTGGTTTTGAGATATGTTGTTGTTCCCAATTGATCTATAAATTGACAATTATCAGTTGTCATTCCTACATATTCCTACCAATTATCATGATCCAAATTGACATTGGGACGGGCTCAAAGCACCTGGAAAAGTTCAGCTTGTTTCACGGCCCCCTCAGCTCCACTGGAAGACGAGAAGTAAATGACGTAAGTTCTGTCATGTCATCTTTCGTCTGTTTTTCTTGGGTGTCTCTCAAATACATTTCAATTCCATCATTTTCAGCTCTGGAAGATTCTGGAAGATTACGCTAAACCACCATGATCCACCATGCCCGTCAATGGAATGAATGTTGCCATAACCAAGCCGGAGTCAAAGTTGGTTTCAGGCTTATGAAACCAGTTTTTCTAAAACCAGAAACCTTGATGTTGACCATCCACGTATAGCATCCCCAGAACTGGTGCAATGGAAAATCATGTTTGGTCGTAAAATCCATGCTTTCCTGTAGATCTGCCCTTTAAGCATCTTTAAGCCGCGTGTCAATGTTTCTTGATTCTGGGAGTTTTGGCTTTGTGAGGATTGCAACGAGTGCCTGCGTCCGCCGCAGAGCCAAAAGCTCATTGGAGCCATGGAAAAGGTTGAACAGATGATACTGAAAGAACTTCAAAACCAGGCCGGAAAGCGGCCCGGGAATCGGATTTCGTGGAATTTCATAGATGAAAACTCCCAAAAACTGACAGGGAATCAATCTATAGCTTCAGATGGAAGCCAACTTGCCAGGAATCCACTTTAAAACCCATGTGGATCATTACGAACCAATTTTTGAAAGGTTCTAGCCGATTCTAGCCCTTCGTTTTTCGGGTGTTCTGGGATAAAAACTTCATCTGATGGATTTGATTGACCAAACTGCTGCCAACCTCCATCCCCCTACTATTATCAATATGGGCCCAAGAAATGAATAGATCATAGACTCTAAATCAATCTAAATTAGATTCAACCAGGGTTCATGGGGATTCCTTAGGGTGGTATTGAAGATTGGATATATTTGAAGATGTCATAGAGATCTTGGAGGGATTTTCAGCCAGACCGGTAACCACAGGAGGCGCTCTTTGAGACGACAGGCGCCATTGAAAGCATTTTCTCTCAGCACCGAAGGGCCTTAGATGGGCCCCGGGGTTGCATCCCCACCTAAAACGGTTGTGGCATGCCTGGTATGCATCGATTTTTCAACAGTTCAAGAGCTCCTTGGATGAAGCTTACCGTGAAATGCTAACCTCAGTGCCCATCGGTCAATGTCTCACTTCGCAGCGTGCGAAAAGAAGGGCGACGATGGGAGGCTCGAATAGCCAGTTGTGATGCCTCTGTTCGACCTTTTGATTTTTTGATCTGCTGGCATGATCTGGCATGTGCTGGTTCTGCTCAAGATTCAAGTTTTGACAAGTTTTGCGGTAAACACAAGAAGCGGCTGGGTTTATCATGAGGCAGTTGAAGAAAGTTGAAGAATAGTGGCCATACGGCCAGACCAGTATTGATGGCCAGGCAACGGCGGTTCTTTTCAGACTACAAGACCTACCAGTCGCCATCAGCTTCTGATAACCTTGCAGGTTTTTTGTTGACAAAGCTTGGTCATTGCTGTGAGCCCTTTTGGAAACTCGGCGCCTGATGTGATTACGTAGCATCTTTACTCTACAGGCCGCTCTTTAAAATGCGAAAGAACCAAGACATGAGTGGTTGCTTCGTCAATGCTTCGCCCTGATTAGTGGAAAAACACATGCAATTATAACAGCCATCGGTTTTGATCCAAGTGTGCGCAACCACGCCTCCCAAGCCGGTGTCTATAAAACGGGGATGGGTTGGTCATTTCCAGAAACTCATGGCAATCCATCATGGGATCCCCTATAGAACTTGAACATGTAAATGGTGAACATGTTTGCGGTTTGGATGCGATCCCTGTTAGTATCTTGTAGCAATCCAAGCACCCGTAATTTTCATTGATCCATACAGTCCACACATATCCATACCCTCCGGTGCCATCAGCTCTATGGCTGGAAAAGTCTCCACTTGGAGCATCATCCCAGCTAGTAAGTGGTTAAAACCCTGGTTAGTAAGTCCCCTAAGTGGATTAGCCCATCTAAACATAGGTTATAACCCCATGACCCTCCAAGCATTGATACTTCGATGGTCCCCTTCTGGGCCCTTCTGAAGGCAACGTCCATGCTCTCCAAACTGCGTCGCGCCCCGGCACGTCAGGCGCCATGAATCAGGGTCTGAATCTCAACCCCAACCATTTTCTCATTTTCCGAAATGCCCCCTCCATATCAACATGAATCATCAACCATTAATCGCCATTAGTAACCACCATTAGATCCAGACAAAATATGGTTACCCTCTGGTAAACGCTTACATAACTATGGAAAATCACAATTTTTCATCGGAAAATTCACTATTTCTATGGCCATGTTCAAGTTCGCAAACTATAAATGGTCATTTTCCATGGTAAAAAGTGTTGAATCGGTCCCAAAGCTCCATGCCGTGATGCTCCATGCCTTGGGAATCCCAGGATTCCCCCCAGGATTCCCCAGGATAGATCCACAGATAGATAGACAGACATATAGATACTGTAGATAGGTAGGTAAATAGATAGATAGATAAAATAGATAAATATTTAAATAGATAGACAGACAGACAGATAGATAGATAGACGCACAGTCAGACAGTAGATTGAATCTTACGCTTTGAGTTCCCAAAAGTCGTTCCACTGGACACATTGGACCCGGCATGGCATAGGCCATCGCTTCGTTTCGACGACCTGGCCTTGGGCGCGGTGATGGGGTGTCCATGGGGATTCGGGGGTGAACCCATATCTAACTGATGTTATATAACTCATCTGGTCGGTGGTTTGGAACATGAATTTTATTTTTTAATATATATATATATATATTTATATATTTATAGAGATATATGTATATGTGTGTGTGTTATTATATACATTGGGAATGTCATAATCCCAACTGACGATTTCATATTTTTCAGAGGGGTAGAAACTACCACCAACCAGTCATTTGGTTGGGACAGTTTAACTCAAGACTGGCAATCCGAAATTCATCCAGCCTTGACAATGATAGAAACATTATATAAATTTATTTCGATCTCCCAACAGGATGTCCATGTGCCCACTTTTTCTCTCGTGTTTGTAGCTGTTGGAAAAGTTGCACATGTTCATCGCATCCCTCTAAATCACAGAAACATCAATGGGATCTCAAAGTAGGCAGACCCACTACTAAACTGGAATACCTTGGGGTGGATGTTCATCAGTAGTGGAAAGGATTTTCTACAAATGGGTCCTCAAACCATTGGTTTAGCATCATTTTCCTATGACATTTTTCTTGGCTAAGCAATATTTTCATATATTTTCAAGACAAGCCTGATGCCAGGGCCAGGGTGGGCAGAAGGCTTGGCCTACGATTTTCGAGCGCCTTTGGCATTTTTGGTGATACTTCTAGGGTTGGTATAGGTTGGTATAGATGATGCTGTTTGATAGTGTGTGATGCCCTTTTCTTCTGCAAGTGTCCAACTTCTCTATTGGTTGAGAAACATTTTCTTGATGACTTGATGGATTGTAGGCTGGAACGAGGGAAAGTGGGGATGCAACTCTGTATAACATGGTACTTGGCAAAATCAGTGTCAAGACTTGGCCGGTGTGCTTTCCTCAAACGGATGCAAACGCGACTTGTTCTCCACACTCCATCCTCGCAAGCTGGTCAAGAATGCAATTTTCAGTACGAGAAGATATAAACAATGGTCCGCCGTTTTAAAGACGTTTTATTTGCAATTTCCTACAATAATGATCAATATGCTACCAATCAACCATCTCCAATTTATCACATTTTACCACCTTGAGACTTACCACATGGCTTTGTTTGCCATTATTATATATTCTTATCTTGGGGGTGCAGTTCCACTTATAATTGGATACATAGCAGGTTTTTTTTTAGAGGGAGATATCCCAACATAGGGTTTATTTCAATATAGTTATTTATAATTATACAGCCACAGTTATAGGCTATAGTGGAGATATCCCAACTACTGGGGGCTTATTTCACTATAAATAGACTATACTATAGTTATAACATGGTATAACCATTTGCAACCTAAATTGCGCTTCCAAGATCTTCCAAGTATTAAGATCCCCTCCAGCGTTGGCGTTTTGGCGCCGAGGTGACGGGAAACCGTCCCCTCCCAAGGGCTTTGGACAGTTCTACGAGGCGCGGAAACGGCTGGGTATGCTTATTATGTATGTATCTGTATATATATATTTAAATAAGTATAAATATATATGTATATATATATATATATTTATACATAATATACCTAACAATCTATATATATATACACCTTTGGATATACATACACACATGCATGCATGCATGCATGCATGCATACATGCATACATACACACAGACATACATACATACATACATACATACATACATACATACATACATACATACATGTACATATATCATATATATATAATAATCATTTTATGGTACACACACATATATACATATATATATATATATATATACACATGCGATCCCAGTTTGGGAAACGTGAGCCATGCACATAACTTGCCATGTGTCGCAAGACCGTAGATAGCTTAGTAATCTGGATTTTTTTAACCCTTCACTTAGTCAAACTGGATCTTATGTAACACAAGAATTACGATAGTGTTGTAACTATCTTTACGGCAGACCCTAGTGTTTGCCCGCAAAGTTAGAATGGAGTTCAAATAGTATCCTTCGACATGCTCAAAAACCTGCGCGCGGCCAGAGTTTTGGTATTTACCAGACGACGAACCCTAAACCTCCCTAAACCCTAAAACCTTAAAACCCTAAACCCTAAAACCCTGATAACTCTGAATCCGAAAGCAGAAAACACTGCGTATACGCAGCATTTTCTGGAATTTCTCTTCTCATGTTCAACGAAAGGGAATCCTCAATGTTGCAGTCCGGGCAAACCACGGGGTCTGTGCGTATCTTTAGATAGTGTTGCCTTATGTTACCTTACTTATTCAGATTTATTTAGTCAAACTTAGTTAGCTTAGTTAATGTTCAATGGTTTGCTGACACGCGTTTTCCGCTTAGCAGAGTTGTTCCTCAAGTACTCGCCTCTAGCTCTGCTGAACTCCTTGAGACTCTAGTGGCGAAAGGAAAGTGTCAGAACATTAAACTGAAATATGATACATACATATATAATCATATATATATACACATATTCATATACATATATATATATATACATATATATATATATATGGCCACCCCCATATAGATATAGATACACACATTTGGTATGATATGTAAATGCACGTTTTTGTTCCCCATTGCATGCTGCAGAACAAAGCCAAACCCAAAAGCGCACCAGCCGAGAGTGGCGTAACTTGGCGTTGTTAGAGCGGCTGCTGTTAACGGTGAATGGTACGGTTATGGTATGGTACCCTCTGGTACACTAACCAGTTTGCTATTAAAATGACCATAGAAATAGTTGGTTTATCCATTAATTAATAACATTGTGATTTTCAATAGTTATGTGAGTTTACCAGAGGGTATCCATTCTTAATAGGTTCATCATCCATAAATGGGCAATGTTCCATGGCTATGTATAGTGAAAATATGCAGTGTTTTGCTAATGGTTAGTGAACAATGGCTATTGATGTGGGTGGTCACCTAGTTGAATCCTCATGACAATGGTAGCGTATTGATTAATGGTTTGTAAATGTGTGAATTATGGTTAGTGGCTCATGGTTGTCCAAAGAATGCCTCCATGTTTGGAGGATACTTCTTGGCAAATGGTTATTGAATGAGTCAAATTATACCTAGAAAAGTGGAGGACTGTGTTACACCACACCAGTTGGTAGATGGTTTACCCCATTAAAATCCCATTATTTCCTGTGTTTCATAGTCACCAATAGTTACCAACTGGTGCAGGATGTCTTCCATCCACAGTATCTCCGCAGGTTGGCCGGGGATTTTGTTTTGGCCATCAGACTAAGCGGGAAACTCCTACAGTGCGTACGTATGTTCAAAGCTTGGAGAGTTGATGGCAGGACCCATATCGTTTGACTTCCCTGACGCACCTCAACCACATAAATTAAGTATGGAAGCGACAAAGGGCCATATCCAGTAGTGATATATATATATATATATAGATATATATATATATAAAGATATCTATATATATATAGTAAAATCCTGACTTGCTCCTTTTCCAGGTTTCATATGATTTTTTTTGGGGAAAACAGCAGATGGAAATGACCCTCTTGAAGATGATGTTCCCATTTTCCATCAATTAATTTCCGTTACCATCGTTGTTGAATACTCTTTGTTAATTTGACATGAAAAATCATGTTTTAGGTAAATTAGCAAATGCAAATCATCATTTATATATGTATCTGTATCTATTTGTCATCTCTAAATGGCATGTTTTCATTGTTTTTTCCGTAGCTATGTTGAATCACCAGCAGGACTTCCATCGCCAAGGCCAAAGAAGCACCGAAGCCAGCTGAAGCCCCTGCGGAAGGGAGCAAGCAGCAACTTGTCTCAGCGTCGAAGAAGTTGTTGAAAAAAGGATGTTTCAGGCCTTTTTTAAGCGATAAAAAGAAGGATGTCACCCACCAAATTATGGGGTGTGATATGGTTTTGTGATGTTTCATCGAAGTAGGGAACTATGGTTAATGGGGGCACGTTGTATCTATCCGTACCCGGGAATCTATCAAGATACTCTTATATAAACACCTCCAATCAGTTACTCTTGGCCCCAACATAGATTCAATACATGTCAATGCTATATTGCCAAGATTATCCAAAAAACTCAAAGAACATATATTACAATATAGACATGTCATTTGCGTTATAGCTTCCTTAGGACACAATCTGCAGAAACGGTTGTTTTAAATACCTATAGATATATTGACTTCTTGAATGCAATGCTCCAACCTTTTACCAGACTTTGGGAATTTATGTACTGTGCTTCTTTTTTGATTGGCCACGCATCCCAATTAAGAAAAGCTCTTTCAAAAAGTTCTTCCGGTTCATTGCGGTGTTCGGATGGCCGGCTGACCCGGAATGCTGTTTGATCAAAATTTGGGTACACCCAAATAGGGGCAGTTTACTATAGAAAAGATGATTAATGGAGATGCAAGGCTCTCTTAGCAGCCACTAATTGTCAGAGCTGTTTGTATCCAACAACAACTTATACCCCCAAATTTCTACATTTTATTATCGGAAAAAAACTACGGTAATCAATCTAAACCATAGGATTAGATTGGGTTTCCATCATTTTCAGAAAAAGCCAAGTGGTTCGAAACCATGTTTTTTTTTCCATAAATAGGTTCCCTATAGCCTCCCATGATTTCCCATAGTTTTCCCACTGGAAACTCACCACCGGATCCGAGGCCCAAGGAGGTGCCAGTGGACACTTGGTGGAAGTTGTAACTGCAGTGGATTATATATGTGTATTCATGTCAACACATACATATATATATATATATGTGTTAACATTATATATATTTATATATAGATAGATGGATAGATCGATAGATAGACAGATAGATAGATATAGATATAGATATAGATATAGATAGGTAGATAGAAATAGATAGATATAGATAGATATAGATAGATATAGATAGATTTAGATAGATATAGATAGATATAGATAGATTTAGATAGATATAGATATAGATAGATATAGATAGATATTGATAGATATAGATAGATATAGATAGATATAGATATATGTAGATAAATGTAGATAGATGTAGATATAGCTAGATATAGATAATGCAGATAGAGATAGATAGATAGATAGATAGATAGAAAGATAGATAGATAGATAGATAATAGATAGATAGATACATAGATAGATAAATAAATAGATAAATAGGTAGATAGATGGATAGATAGATAAATAGGTAGGTAGATAGATAGATAAATAGATCAATAGATAAATAGATAAATGGATAAATACCGTAGATGGACGAATTATTCAAACCCTTATACATAGAGCAACCCCCCTCACCCCAAATATCAATGTTATTTTCTTGTTTGGTTCGTTCCTTCGAATGGACGAAATAAATCAAACCCTCAGAGCAGGAACAGCGCTACGAAACCATAACATTGAAATTCGGGGGAGGTAGGGGGTGGCCTATAACTCATGGATAGGGGTTTGAATAATTTGTCCATCTACTGTAGGTAGGTAGATTGATATAAAGACAAACAACTAATATTTTTTTGTGGGCAAATTATGGTGACCTCACCTCGTGACCTCTTTGGAATCATGGTATAGGGGATGGTTATTCTAGAACATGCTTTTTCAGGAAAGTGAACTGTTATAATTTATCCAGATTCGTATGTATATATTATGTGTCCCTTTGGTAATTTAACATAGCTTTGGGGAATGGACCGTTTATAGATATTTTTTCTACCTCTTGAACATTGTGATTGTCCACAGCGATGTTAAATTACAGGATGGCAATCCCCAAAAAGATTGTGGATCACCAATGATTTGTAAGTGATATGAAATGAGACATATAATTCAATACTGATATACTGATGGAATGCAAGGAGCTATCAATAGTGGATCACCTCGTTGTAATCTTAGGGGGGTATGGTGATGTCATGGCGATTTTACGACTCTTCACAAGGATCTAATGGGGATCAAATGCGGAAAGCTGGGTATTAGTTTACAGTATTTTTTCTTTTCTGTCATATTGTATTACATTCTCACCATGTTTGAAGAAACAATCACATATGTTTATTTACACACCACAATATAATCATATAATATCCCTTTCATCCACCGTGTGTCCATTTGTGAAGTCTCCATGGAGTTCCAGGAAGCTGAACAAAGCTCCAAAGAAGCGTGACGTGGCAGCAGGGCGGGGATGTGAAGATTTGCCCATGGGATTCACAGGGGATTTGGTGCGACTCACGTTGGGTTGAATGGGATTCAATGAGGTTTTATTGATATTTACTAATAGGATGCAATTAGATTCGATGGGACTTAATCGGATTGAACAATGAACAATGGGGAATTGACCAATGAAGAATAGAACAATGAGGGTACAATGTTCAACAATGACTGAGACCAAACAGCATATACCATTTTTTTTGCGATTTAAATGATTCAACCATTACCATTAGAAATTTGGGTTTAGTAATATGACCATGAATTTGCCAATTGAAAATGGACAGTTGGCCTCAAAATGGGGGACACCTCATGGCCATATTAGTGGGACAATGATGACTATGGGATTTTAGGGTTCCCCACTGGGGAAGTGATTCCAGATGGAGCGCAAAAGCGACTTTTCAGGGGGAACTCTCGAAGTTTTAGCATTGGATTTGGGGAGGGAACGGTGGTGACCTCGCTGGAAGTGACCATTTTGGGTTTGCGCATTTTTTGTTTAGCCCAGTTTTTTGGTATGTTGGAAAAAATGAGTTAAAAGGACATGTTAAGTGGGTTGATTGGAATCCTATGTTTCATCCATACCCTACTGAGTTCTTGTGGAAATAGCCAGTTGATATATCATTCAGAAATGCTCAGAGGTTGAGATGAGATACCAACAACCAGAACTAGCAGCATTTTCCCAGAAGCGGCCCTGCTGCCGCATCGAGGAAGGGCCCTAAGGAGACACCCGCACCTTGGCCTTGAACAGTGGTACTTTGAGATACTTTGAAAGGTAAAAAACCACGATAAACGACCTGGTTATTCAACTTATTCAACTAAGGTTTACAGATCATCAGTATAGATGTTGTGGCATAGATCTGTGCAATTGTTTGGTCAACTTTGGCCCAGTGAGAGGAAGATCCTGAGGCTGAGTCGAAGGCGGAAGGAAAAGCAGAAGGAAAAGCAGAAGGCGATTGCACCAACATTTACGCATGCAGTCGTGCATCCTGAAGTTTCAATCTCTGGAACTGGGTGACTGGTAGCTGTTGATTTCCAGTATTCACGTTCCCCGATCATTAGCTCCCCGACATGAATTCCTGGTATGGATTGGATTTGTTCATGAATTGGAGTCGCAAAAGAACGGGGGATGGTATTTCATGTGATTGACCTCATTTAACCTCCATTCAGAGAAGACATATCCGATTGGGTAAGGCTGGGGGGATGGTAGGTGACATGTATTTTTAATTGTGCCACCAGCTACTTGGACTTGGATATGAAAGATTAGCGCTGCACACGAAGCTGTTGGGTGATAACAAGCTCTCACACACACCAGGCAAAGATAGCAAAGGTGCAGAAGAAACCAGCAAAAGCTCCAAAGACTCCAAAGGTAAGGAGCCTGGAAAGGATGCTTGGTCCGGATATTTTCTGTATCTTCGGACCCCAGTGGATAATTTCAAAATGTGTCAAATATACATCACATATTATTATATTATAATTATATAATTAATATATAAAGTACATGCATGTATGTTTGTATTTTTCAAATTATGTTCAAACACTGATTTTTGTTGATGATCATCCTCCATACAAGGTGGCCCCCCTAGTTGGCTAAGTTGATGAACATAACTAGCTTGTTTATGGTTTATGGCACTATGCTAGACGATTTCTATAGTTAATCGCTAGCCCTGCCCTCCCAGGATGGAAACAACATGCAAGATCAAGGGACCGCCAACAGCGGGCGCCGTTGTTGTGAACCGGTTGCCCCAGCTACATATATGGTTAAGTGGTAGGTACCCGAAATGGTGGTTGAACCAACCACATATAGTGAAGTTATCATCATGAATGGGAAGAACCAGTGGTGGTGAATAGTTGATTACTTTAAACCTGTTGCTATAAACAGGAAAGTCTTACTACCCTAACCAGCTAAAGATTTTTCTCGGGGGAAAGGTACCAATAAGATGAATTGGCAATGTTTATGCCGGTGTTTGTTTCGGTGGTGGACACTACAAGTGACAAGCCTGAGATCATGGTAATCAAACCTGACCATGGAAAGTTCCAAATGTATAGATGATATTCCCCATTAAAGCAACCGTTTATGGTAAGTTTTCCAGCCATGTTTATACAAGTATAATTACCAGAGGGTCAGAGGGTAGTAGTTCTTTTGTTTCTATACTTAGTGCCATTAAACATATATCTTACTAAACCTTCGGCTTGATGAGGCCTCAGGTGATCACAGACTTGCCAAAAATCCATTTCAGTACAAGATGGAGCCCCACAAAACGATAGCTAAGTTGGGCAACTTCAACAACTTTGGTTTATGAATGTTTGTGATACTTATAACATCTTATATAACTATAGTTAGTTTTCCCCTCCACGTATTTTGTTCTTCATTGTTGGACCTTGGAGAACCGCGACCTTTTTGAAACATCAAGCCTCGCAGGACCCGCTTGATGGGACTAGCTGCAGGAGGCTCACCCGTGTCATAAACCGGCCATGTTTTGATGGTTATACCACCCATATGGGGGTTTCCATAAATGGAGAATCCTGAAAATGCTTGGTTTATAATGGAAAACCCTATTTAAATGGATGATCATTGGATTGGTTTCAGGGAAATTTGAAACTGGAAAGCCCCATGATCTTTATGGGAAAACCTATGGTTTCCTATAGGTTTGCCCTTAAACTAATCCATTGAAATGATGTAACTTGGGGATGGTGCATAAGATTCCTAACTGCTAACAGTACTAGAAGTAGATTCATGTCACCATCTAAAGAAAGGAAATTGACGAGGTTGATCCAATAGAACCGTTCGGGACTTCATTCCTTAGTATCTATTCTAGTATTGCTGGTTGGTGGTGACTGGAACATGTTTTATGACTTTCCATATATTGGGAATGTCATAATCCCAACTGACGAACTCATATTGTTCAGAGGGGTGGCTCAACAACCAGATTGCATTTCCACTTGATATATGATAGTCACCGCAACATGGGTGTGTTTCTCATTTGGGAATGGCGCCGTAAGTTGCCTGGATCCACGCATCCATAATGCCCATATAGTCATACGATACGTCGTATTGTCGAATTCCAAATCTAATGAACCAGAACTATTCCTGGAAGCAATCTAGTACAAGCAATGAGCACTTTTTGTCAACCATAAATAGAGCAAATACGCTTCATCAACATGAACCAGATAGTGAATCAATATGAATCACCATGAATCAACCATAAATATCCATGAATAGTGGATGTTTTTTTCCAGGTTACCTTTTTGCTGGGCCCATTGTACCCGTGCGCCCAGGTGCCCTATTCCTGGCCGCCTACTTCAACATGCGACATGAGGACGATGCACCGCAGGAGGTGGGGAAAAAAATCAGTTACCCTCTGGCTATGACTAACATAGCCATGGTATAGATGGCCCATTGAAATAGATGGTTTACCTATTAATAGCATGGTGATTTTCCATGGCCATGTTAAATAACCAGATGGTATTAATTTATCAATTATATATACGTATATATATATGTACACACACATGACATGATGATGCACATGATGTTATTATGAGGATAGTTTGGGACATGTTGGGACGTTTTGGGATGTTTTGAGGTTTTCATTTGCAAAATATGGAGATAGAACCAACAATGCTGGCAATTTTCTATGTGCGTCCGAGCCCTGCTAGACCAGTCATGCAGTCGCACAATATAATAATTGTAAGACTTGGGAATCATACCTACCATTTTTTGCAGATTTGTGAATTTGTCATGATGTCTGTAGAAAAATGATGAAACACAACTCTCCAGATTGCAAAGGTGAGATCCGACTTTGCTGGACTTCATGGTTAATCGGGGCTTGACGTGCTTGATGAAGCCTATATGATGAAGCCTCTACCTACCGTAAAAGTGGTTAGTGACTCAGGAGGACAGAGTCTGGTACCACTTAAATGGAGATGTTGGTCTTCACTTTGGTATTCTGTCCTTCTAGTAGTGCACTTGGGTAGCACGTTCTCATCCGAGTACGGGCATTGAGTTCAATGTCATAGTTGCAATTGAATCAGCTGATTGTTGTTCCTTTATGCTCATTCTCCCCAGCTATAAATTGGTTATAAGCCCATTAACTATAGATATATCACCTATAAACCATAGTTATTGGAGTTATAATCCAACTTAGCTATCTTGGGGGCACCATCCTGTAGCACAGTAGCACATAGAAAATAACAACGACATGAAAAAAACATCTTTGAAAGCCCCAAGTGATGCTCGTGGATCATTATGGATCAGGTGACCATGCAGGAAATGCTCAAGGAGTATCTGATCAAGGGCAATGTGGAGAAAATCCAGCAACCTGCTACAGATTACTGGGCACCCTGCTTGGTTGGGTGAGTCATGTTGTAGCAAAACTGCTGGCTTGGAGATGTGACAGGTAGTGAAAACTCATCCTTGGAAAGTCGGAATTCAGTCAATTGTTGCACATCCTGAGAGCATCATACCCCCCTTTGCCAACTGAAACCATTACGGTAGCTGTGGCAAAAACAATGATACAAAAAGGTGTCCTCACTGATACAGCCTGAAGGGACGCACTGTTTTTTGGAAAAACATGCTGAAACTTGTTTGGCTATAAACAAGGAAATTATACCATTATATACCCTTCTCAGTGCAAATCATTGCATTTTTTTACACGTGATCGAGAGCCTACGGTATGGCACGTATGAACGCATGCAGGAAGGTGAAACAACACATGTAACAAGTCGAACAAGTATGTCGACCTACAGCTTTATTATATGTTCTTTGTCCACACCTGAAGGCTCTCCCAGTTTTATAAGTTGGATTGTAACCCCCTGTTTACATCCATTGGTTATCTACCATGAACCCAATCATCAGCCTAGAATTATCGACAATTAAACTTAATTAATAAGTTGCAAGTATGTAATAAAAACTAAACAATTAATAAGTTACAAGTATATTATAAACAATTATATGCATTTAGAAACCACTTCAGACTTCATGCCATGCAGCCACTAGCCATGATGTGTCCAGCTGCAAGGATTGTGAACCAGGCACAGGCCAGAGTCTTCCTGCGGAAGGAATCGCAATCCGCTCAGCAACCAATGGTGCCTTGGAGCATGGCATGGTGGAGCCATCGCGGAGTCAGAAAGATAATCAGGGTACAGTTACAGTATAAACCAGCATCATGGAGTATATGGGAAGCACTATATGATGATATATGTAATATATCATATGCATTTGATTTATATTGTTTTTATTTTGCATTATGATATAATTATGCTATATATACTCTATATATATATATATGGGTCATGTTTACGAGTTCACACCTGTGGTTCATACCTGTCGTTCAACGGAGACGAACCCCAAAGGTCACCATCAATCTGGGACGTGCCGAAGCTTTCGAGCAGAAACTTGAGCTCCTTGGGCTGTTAAGATGATGGAATGATGTGTTGGAAACTGGGCTTGAGATATCTCGATTGTGTAAATATTGAGATGCTTTTCTGAAAGTTCATTTTGGTCGGAGTTGGTAGGATAAAACAAACTTATCATGCTTATTGTTTTGCAGGAAAAACCGTGTCAGAAGGTCATGAATCCAGCAAACAGACACATTTAGCGGAGGAACGTCCAGAACGAGTTGGGCATTGCAGCCATGGAGCACATCCCAGTGCAGTACATCAACGAGCCCCTTGGTGAGAATATGAGGCTGCCTCACAAAGGGTTCTTTTTCAGGAAAACTCAGGAACAAACACAATGGGGTGGAACCAACAATCTGGATAAATCCCCACGGCTGCACTGCGATGTCACTGGAATGATGGTGAGTAAGGGGTAACTATCTCATAGTGGTATTGTAAGAGGTTAATGAATTATTCAGATTTATCATGATTTATCCAGGTCCATGGTAGGGCCAATATTGCATTAAAAGTGGTAGAGATAGGGGTTTATGGTTTAGGTGTTCTGTCAATGTTCTATTCAATGATACAGTGTATGTATATACAAATATATATATATAACTTAACATATGCATAATCATCCCGGTGTAGAAAATCATATGGGCAGTTTAAACAGTAGAAAATCAGCATTAATAGGCAAATCACTTGTCGATGGGGCATCTTCCATGCAGCTGGCAGATGGTATATACTCAAACCTAACCTGGCAACGGGAAATCCCAACTGTTGCCATGGAAAAAAAACATGCCTGCCATGTTCATAGGGTTCTATATGCCCATCATGTTTGGATTTTCATTATGAGATGGATGACCACAATATCATATATACATAGTTTGACCCTAGCACATACAATTATCAATGGTGGATTTTCCATTGCCGGATGAGATGATCAGAGAGGACCACAGCTGAGGACCGATTACTTGAGCGAACTGCTGCCCTATGTGCCTTCCCTGCTCTTCCTGATACCTTTGCTTTTGGTCAGCAGGAGCCATAATTTTCACTGGACACTATGGCGTGTGCTGGTAAAATCTGGTAAGCCAAAAAACAACAAAGTGCGACTGATTGTTCCTTGAGGTTAAGGACATGGCTTGCGTCGTTGAGGCCATCAATGGAAAACTTAACCACAGAATTCTTATCCCAGGGGAGCATCTCAGGATAGCTTGGAAGACTTGGCATGTTGTTTTTTGGAACATGACAACCTTGGGGCTCCCAAACTCCAGGTCTTCTCAGAGTGGTGTAATTCTCAACGATATGCCGACTCTCTCAGCCGTGGTTTTAAAGGCTGGATTACTAGAGGGTAGAATTATAGGTGCTTAGTCCCATTTTTAAAATCCAAGTTCATCGACTTGGTCCACTTTAGTTTGGTAGGCCAGTGTTCCCACCATTTGTTGCTATACATGAGAAAAATGGACTGTGAAGTTTTGATTTTGTTGAAAAGCACGTGCACGTTTGGCATAGATTTACCGTCCAGCTATGTGGGTTTTCAAACTCTCACCTTTGGTTTTTGTTTCACATCATTTTCCAGAATTAGTTGAAGAAAATCTTTACGGCAAAGCCTCAACGTTGCTTGTAACCTCCGGTACTCAAACACATTTAAACATGAGTTGTTTTTTCCCATTAAGACATCTTGAAACCTCCATTTAAAATATACAAATATATCCATTTATGATAATATTTACGGGAAAATTTCTCAGCTTCAACCCCAGTAACGACCACAGGAGCATCGGTGGCGGCATCCCTGGCGCTGGCGGCCCTGGTGGTCGGAACGTCTTCAGCATCGGCAAGGCAAGTGGCCAGCGATTTGGATGGTGCGGACCGCACTTAGTAAATTGGTCATACCCCCAGTTAGATTAATGATTAATGGTGCTTAATGATGATTCATGATGATTCATGATTATCTAAATTATCTAGATTAATGTTGATTAATGGAATATCCCCACTTATGGGATGAAATACGGGTTGTATATGGATTATAAGCCACTTCCGATTCGTGGGGCCCGATCATCCAAGAAACCCGACAAGGTTTGTCCAGACACGAGGGATTCAGCAACATACCTATATGACAATGGTAGAATCATAGGAAATACCGGGACACATGGGGAAATATCGCCTATTTCAGGTAAGTGAAGTATTATGATTTATCCAGATTTGATTGCATATATATATATATTATATACCCTCTGGGGGATAACATGGGAACATATGAGATATACGTAGTGATATACAACATGCTTTTCAATCCCTCTTTTGGGGATGTGGTGAGGTGTGTGGCCAGACATTGAACAAGCGCATGCAAGCGCACATTTCGAATGGGGATTTAGGCAAACAAAAATGGACGGGATAGTTCTGCAACACATCTACCAACCATGTTGTTGGGATAGAATGGGATGTGTAGCCGACGGTAACCAATGAAAACGGGATTTCCCATTTGTTTCTTTTCCACCGTTGATGTTGAATTCCTGGACCACAAATCAGACTATCTAACCTACTGTCAGTGATTGAGCAGTTAAGTCATGAACGTGTGGCATCTTCAATGATGGGAAGACTCATTACACTTAGCTTGAACTGCAAGGCATTGACCAGTCAGGAAACACATGGATGTGTTTGGTGATGGCGAGGTATACCACCAACCTTTTAATGGCAATGTAATATAATGTAATGTATGGATCGTGATGAATCAATGGACTTAGGGGGTACCCCACTTCTAGACAAACCATGACAAACCCCCACCTTTGGACGCGTCACGTTGCACTGCCGTGACCCTGACAGGCCTTCCCATCTGGGAAGAAGGACAGGCTGCCCAGGATGTCATCAGCCCTTGGTTGGGTTGATAGGTGAAATTCTATGTATTTCTAGCCGAGAACAAAGGAATGAATACCACACCCACCTAGAAATCAACTTTCAGACTGGATATATCCAGGATCAGCCACGTTTTGTAAGCATACAATCCACAACAGTGGAGTTCAAGCCAACATCAACCAACATTAACGGACTTGGCATCCGCAAGAACCGGGGCAAGGATCTGAAATCCACCGTGAAGTTCGCCGACGTGGCCGGGTTGGAGCAAGCCAAGGCTGGCTGTGCCGATGCTGGTTGTATCAGATGCGGAGCTCAACGGTGGCGACTTCGAAGTTGGTGATCGATGTGCTTTAGACATGTTTAAAATATCTAATCGATTGAATACAGGATTTCAATGAGGAACAGGGCAGATCCCAACCATAACCAAGAAGACTTGGGAGTGAAAGCAAGAACTGGAAGGTGAGCGAGTTGGGTTCTTGTTGCTGACTGTAAATAGCTGTTTGGATAATGGAAGAATTTATGGAATGGGAGAGTACTGATCGCTGGCGAAACCTCACTCGGGTCATGAAATAGCCGGTGAGGTTTTCCAATATCATATCCTAACAACAGATCCGGTTCACTAGTTAAACGTCTATAGTTACCCACTGACAAAAGTACCACGCACATTATAGAACATATATTACTATTCATATCATATATCACTCATATATTGTATATTCTTTTCTCCTTGAACTACAACCACACCATTCAATCAATGTCCGCGAAATTCTCTGCATTCGTAGGCCGAAGTGGTGGAGTTTGTGGACTTTTTGAAAAGCCCTGGGAAGTACGAGAAGTTGGGCGCGCGGGTGCCGAAAGGCGCCGAAAGGGTCACGTAACGTGAATGGTGCCTATGTCTAGCCATAGGCGCAAGCGGCAAGAAATAGTTATAATTATAACCCATAGGATCCATGTATGGTATATTTACCTACATTTGGGTGATTTTTAATGATTTTTAGGGCAAATGTTGGTAAATATTCCATACCTGGATCCTATGGGTAATATGTTATAATGTTTTTTTTGTTCCCCACATTGATGTGTGGGGGTTTGTTTTTAGTGCTGTATCCGCTCCTCCTTCCTCCCGCCTGTCCTCCCACCATCCTCCCCACACAAAATCAAGCATCACATCATCACATCACATCCAATACAGCACTCACACACACACACGTCATCACTCACAACATCATTCCCACACACACCATACTCACACACACATCACACACACACATCACTCACACATCACTCACACACACACATCCCACACACAATCACTCGCACACACACACACACGTCATCACTCACACACCTGGGTGCACTGCACACAATCACTCGCACACACACACACACTAGACAAAATTGGATCTTTGAAGAGATCCATCAGGAACTGAGTCCTGTAACGTGCAACAAGCCTAGACATTAGACCTAAAGTAGATCTCATGGTTGTACTTCGTGAATATAATGACGGTCCTCCGAAAATGCCCAATGTAGTCCAAACCAGACTCCAAAATCGGCAAATAAATAGTCATCCAAAATCAGATTGCGGCGACCGTGTAAAACCATGTAAAATCAATTGTTTGGAAACGGCGTAGTGGTTCTTGGGTTAGCCACATCCCATCAAGGAAACTTGATATGAATATTGAAGCAGGTACGTCACGGTGATCAGCCGTGATATCCGCATGTACTGTGGCCGCTTCGTTGGACCATCGCACACAGTACATGGATGGTCCCCCTGCTTTATTAAAAGGATATAAGAAAAAGAAAAAAGGAGAAGTTTTACATCTATTCAGATGTTACACACACACAGACACAGACACAGACACAGACACAGACACACACAGACACACACACAGACACACACACACACACGTCATCACTCACACACACACATCGCACACACACACACACATCCCACACACACACACATATCACTCACATCACACACACATCACTCACACACCACACACTCACACACACACACACATCACTCACACACACACACACTCCCAGACACATTGGCTTTTGCGTGGCAGGCGCGTGACTTGGTGCACTGCAAAGGGGTCGGATGTACGCCCTGGCGTCCCTCTGGCGTCCCTTGGTCTCCGCCGCTCTGCCGGTGGCTTTTGCGTGGCAGGCGCGGGACTTGGTGCACTGCAAAGGGGTCGGATGTACGCCTGGCGTTTGTCTGGCGTCCTTCTGGCATCCCTCTGGCGTCCCTCTGGCGTCCCTTGGTCTCCGCCGCTCTGCCGGTGGCTTTTGCGTGGTAGGCGTGGGACTTGGCGCTAGAAAGATAGACGGATAGATAGATAGATAGATAGATAGATATAAGATAGATAGATAGGTAGATAGATAGATAGGTAGATAGATAGGTAGGTAGATAGATAGGTAGATAGATAGGTAGATAGATAGGTAATTAGATGAAAGAGAGAGAGAGAGAGGCCAGCTGGGTAGAGGAGATAGATAGATAGATCGGTAGATAGATAGATAGATAGATAGGTAGATAGATAGGTAGGTAGATAGATAGGTAAATAGATAGGTAATTAGATGAAAGAGAGAGAGAGAGAGGCCAGCTGGGTAGAGGAGATAGATAGATAGATAGATAGATAGACAGATAGATAGATAGATAGACGGAGAGATTGATAGATAGCTAGATAGATGGTTAGTTAGATAGAAAGATTAAAGCTTAAATAGATGGATGGATGGATGGATGAATGGATGGACAGACAGACAGACAGACAGACAGACAGATAGATAGACTAGCATCTTCACATTTTCATTTTTACGGACCGTATTTTGTTTATATTATCTCTGGCTTGTGTCGCTGCTGCATGGTGACAGCAGCTCTCTCCATTGCAGAACTGCGCAATTTTTTGAGTCAGGGGTTCGGCGAGTTGGAGTTTGAAAACACATTTGTCTGCAGTTGCATTTTGACAGCAGCCGTTTGCATTGCATAGCCTTTTAATTATTTCGGTCAGAGGCTCGGCGAGTTGGATTTGACGCACCCAACTTGGAATTGATTCAGATGGTATTTGTTTGTTTCTTGCTGTTGTTTTGATTGTGCGTGGATGTCTTTGGAACTGTATTAAACAGCAGCTGTCTCCATTGCATAACTGTGCAATTCTTTCAGTCAGGGGCTCGGCGAGTCTTGTACAACTCTTTCTTTGTGCTCAGGTTGTGTGGAATGATGTAACATGCATCTTGCACTGCTGAGGTTTCACGTTTTCGTTTTGGTAACGTGAAGACTGAAGATATCACAGTTTTACATGTTTGCTGAGTTCACGATGTTTGCTGCGGTTTACAGGATGAGGCAGAGTGTGTGTGTGTGCATATTGCATTGGAATTGATTCGGACAGTTGGACAGGGCACGGCGATGTATCAACTCAGCTCATTCAGATTGATTGCTTGTGAGCTTATCATGGCTTGTCTATTCGTTGTGTCTGCTCAGGTCATGATGCTGGTCTATGGCACATGGACAACCGATATGCCTAGAAACAAAAAATTCTGCAAAGCGATGGGAGGATTATATATACATATGAACTGAAACATGCATCATCGGATTTTTGTATATATGCCGCAAACATATCACCATATCACCATATGACCATACACACGCACAACCACGCACTCACGTACACACACATATATGTACACAGACACGCACAACACGAACACAGCACATATACATCATCACAACATCACATACCAAAACATCACTTGACACATCATAACTTCACGTCACATGCAACAAGATCTATAGTATATTTACGCTTGCATACATTTACATTACTACCACCCAACCTCACATCACACGAAAACAATATCACCTCACACACACACATACACATACGTATAACATCCGCATGTACATCACATATATTACAAACTGCCTCTTACACCCGGTACACATATCGTCAACACACTACCAAAGTGACACACCTGTACATGCACATACATACATACACACAAACTCACCCACCATCACCCCTCCATCACTCTCATACTTCCTCTTCCCTTGTTGCTTTTCTATGCTCAGTCTAAGTCTGGTGAA
>Ga0126342_10005187_pt1 | contig 22622 bp, 26 predicted proteins | sample Cyp1metagenome_FD_92528 | JGI IMG/M metagenome (GOLD analysis project Ga0126342, IMG submission 92528) | Coral microbial communities from Lord Howe Island, Old Settlement Bay, Australia - Cyphastrea 1 metagenome | ecosystem: Host-associated > Invertebrates > Cnidaria > Coral ...
AGTTTGCCGGCCACACTATCACCACAATTGACATTTTGAATAATTATGACTGAACATGGCTTGCATCCTGGCTGCGTCCCAAAGACATACCAGGCCATTCTCATATCCCGAGCACCAACGCATATAAATGCACATAACTGCGCCCAAAATTACCCGCAAAACGCCCGCAAAAATCCGCAAAATGCCCGCAAAAACCCGCAAACGCCCGCAAATCCAAGAATCTGGTAAAATTGTATAATTTTGGGAGCGCGCAATTAAACAGAAACCAACTTGGATGTGCGGCTCCATATTTTGAGAGCAAAATGCTGGTGAGAAGACAGGGCCATGCCGATGGGAAACACCGCCATGACATACCACGCCTAACTTTTTCGGGAAACGCTCGATACGACCATAAATTTGATGAAACGCCTGATTGTGCAAAACGACTGATATTATTTAGAAGTTGGAAGGCCCAGGCACACTCGTATGGGATGGATTGGGATGGGTTGAAACCAAACGTGACATATAATTCTAACGACACATATAGCAATCACAAGGCCATTGTTGATTGCTCAACTGGTCCTTGGATACTCGTTTTTGTTCTGCCTCTGAAAGTGTCGGCAATTTCTATTGGCAGCTACTGCAACCGAGGCTCGAAACTGGGCACATCAACGGTGGAAAAAAGACAAATTCACAAGACATGTGTAGCCTATGGGACTGATATGGATCTATTTAGCCACCAATCATCAAGCCTACCCTCGGGTAAACTAACATAGCTATGAAAAATCATCGTGTTTAATAGGGAAATCAACTATAAATGGTCCATTTTCGAAAGCCATATTAGTTTACCAGAGGGTACATATTTGATCGTGAAACTACTTGTTTCATGCAGCTGGAAAGTCCATTCACAGAAAAGTCCAACAAGTTTCCGTTGGGTTATGAACCACCGCACATGGGCGCTGGGGCCAAAGGGCCTCAAAGGCGCTGGGGCCAAAGGGCCCAGTGGGGCAGAAACTTCAAAAGTGCCCTGATTCAAACTGAGCCGTGACATGGGTATGGGTCAATACCTATAGATACATTTTTAGTGGGATGAACATCCATAAATCCCAGCTATTTTGGGGTTCACTAGGTACCAGGGTTTTGACATGTTTTGACCCATCCCCACATGGTTAAAAATCGTCCCCAAGTTGTTCCCCAATGATGTACTTATTTTAGCTAGGTGAATTAGTATAATCATGGTCAATATCCCACCAGATCCAAATTTGGTCATTCATTTAAGTTAATTATAATATATATATATATTATGGTTGATATTAGATCGAATCAACTATCCCATCAGATCAATCTAATGTTTCGGATGTTTATCCATATATGAGGTCAACACATCAGGTCAATATCCCATCAGATCAACTATCACACTAATTGATTGAATCTTAGTTCATACATGCTTCATATAATTCATATATATATAATATTATATATATATATCCCAGATCTTTAGTAAATCTTAGTTCACATTTAAATATCACACTTATCACAGGGTTTGGTGCAAAACATCCCACGGAAAATATCGATTCCATGGGATGATGGGCTCAGGTAATGGCAGGTTCCGCAAGCGATGATAGGCGCAACGGCAATCGCAACTGATCAGTTGATCAACTGATATAGTACCATGTGATGGTATTATTATATGGCTATTATTGGGTATTATTAATATGGGTTTTTTCTATGGATAATATCAACTGATATGGATTTATATGGGTATTATACCCATGATCAATGGGTATACCCATTGTTGATACCCATATGCTGAAGGATGTATGGTATGTTCACGTACAAAACCGGGTGATTGATGTTGGGCAAATGTTGACAGATATTCCAAACATGGAGCATATGGGATATGATATAGTGGTGTTTATCAACTATGACTATGACATACTATGACTATGCGTGTTGATTACTTTATGTCACTATTATGTAGTATTACATATGTCACTATACCATCTGGTTATTTAACAGTTCGCCATGGAAAATCACCATTTTTAAATATTTTTAATAGGTAAACCATCTATAAATGGGCCATTGTCCATGCCTATGTTAAATAACCAGATGGTCTCACGTCTTGATCACTTCACCAGGCGGAGATGAAGGTCTCGGGGCGTTCCAAGCGCACAGGCAACGCTGGAAGTGCTGGGTGTGATGACCGTTAACAACGATTTACAACCATCAACGCGCTAGCAGTTCAATTTCTGACCTTCATCTCTACTTAATGTTGTTGCAATTGTGATCGAATGTGACCAACCATGGATCCTAACTTCAAGATATCGAGCGCGACTCACCGAAGAAGTGCACATTAAACCGCTGCAGGCGGCCTGTCGAGAGCGGTTGCCAGTCACTCACTCAGAACAAACCGCGCAAAAAGAAAATCCACCTTGTGAAAATTGTGAAAAGGGTAAATGAACATGTGTAAATGAAGGGTACTAAGGGTGTAAATGAACAATAAATGAACATTGCTGAAACTCAGGGGGATGGATTGATTTCTGCCTACGACTCAAGAGATACAAGCACCCAGCCATACTGCGGAGCTAGACTCCAAATCCAAATGTGTATCATCTGAGTCATTGTGTTTTTTTGACATCTGTTCAGGAGAATTCTTGTCTTGGTAACTTCTGCTACTTGAACCCCCGGAAAACTGGTGTTTGAAAATGACCATGAGCATGATGTACGTGGCATCATCATTTGAACATACTTGAACAACCATTTGCAACCTCATTTTCTGAAAAATGTCCGACAACAACTAGACTATCCTTTTTCCATCAGTCTAGCTTCCTGACATTTTTCATCTACTGTAATCATGCAACCAGTACTAGCCAGTACTGTGGCCAGCTACCATCTATTGACCTATACCCTCTGGTACTTAGACATAGCTATGGATAATATTGGATAATCACATATAATCACCATGTTTTTCATAGATAAATCATGATGTTCATCATCTATAAATATTATAAATGGCTCATTTTCCATAGCAATTTTTTCATAGCCAAGTTGGGTACCCATCTACATCCACCCCTACCATGAATGGAGGCTCGCAGGCTCCACCCTGGCGCCCGGGCTCGACGGAATGGGTGCATAGCCTCAGTGACTCAGTGATGCGTTGGTCGATGATTCTTAAAGGCTTAGAGGCTTAGATGATCATAGATCCATTATGATCCATTCATCATTGATATCATTGATGAACCTAAATCCGAAAAAAATATCCGTTATCCATGATAGATATGATAGATGATCCACTAATTTTACATTTATAGATCATTTATTGACTATATTATAGATGATCCATGAGGATCCATGATCCATTCGCATGCCACATGGAGGTCGTTCCGTCCCCAGATCTCCATTCGCCGACCTTTCCGAGCCGAGGTGTTCTGCATTTTCTTCAGCGTGTGCGCTGGATGTGTCCACCTGGCAAGTGGCTCCTGGTGGATTCCCAGGTGGATCCAGGTGGATCCGGTGCAGGTCACTGGGAATCGTCCGCCAGGTTGCAGCCGTCACCAGCTTCAAGTCCGCGCTCGAAGCGCGAGAGTTCAGACAGAGGCGATGGGGGTCTAGCCACATCCAGCTGCGCAAAAGCTTAAAGCCAGCTTTTTGGAACTACCATGAACATCCAGTGTCCACTTTCCGACATCTATATTACAGTACATATATATAATATAATATATAATATAATATAATATATATATAATCTAATATATATATATATATATATTACAGTACATAATGGTTCCAAAGTGACTGGACGCCATCGCAAGGCCGGCTTTCCTGGAGCTCTCCAGCGATGCGCCGCACGGCGCTACCGACGCTACCGACGCTCCCGGCGGCGTGGCGACGCCGGTGGAGCCTGTGGTGGTCGCCAGTGGCGCACGGCCAGGGCTGCTGCCCAAGGCCGTCTGGCGCTCCAAGGCGGAGATGGGATGATTTTTCTCGGGGGCTGAAAATGGGATGATTATACCATGAATTACCATGATATATGGTGGTTTAATGGTGATTAATGGTATAAATGATCACCATTAAACCATATTATACCATGATATATGGTATAGTATGGTTTAATGGTGGTTTAATGGTGATTAATGGTGAGTAATCATGGTGATTAATGATAAATTAACTGATCCTTGATATTTATCCATGATAGTATATGATATTTGATACCATTATTATTATGGGATTATTCAATAACCATTATTATGGGGTTAAGTTATTATGGGATTATTATTATGTACCATGATATACTGGTTGGTGGTTTGGAACATTTTTTATTTTCCCCATCAGATTGGGATGATGATCCAATCTGACGAGCATATTTTTCAGGGGGGTAGGTCAACCACCAATTAGATTAACATGGATATCACATGGATGTTTTGGATAGGGAAAGTGATGAGAATCGATAGTGAAGCATCTATGAAGCAATGTGAAGCCGCTTTCTGAGGCCTGTTTGATACCTAATTGATACCATCAAAAAGATCCGTGGAAGGATGGTGAAGCAATATGAAGCATCTAAAGTCTTTAATTATATATTTTTATTGCTAAGTTTTTCGTGTCCCGGGCCCCGCCATTTTAAAGTTTGTTCTCATGAAAATACGAAGATGCGAAGAAACCATTTGGGACGGAGCCGTTTTTGGAAGTGCGGGATGAATCATGGAATCATGGATGATGACGAGAAGATGCTTGGGGAAGGGGGCAGCAAAGAGTTTGGAGGTAGTGAACAAAAATACATGGAAAATCATGGAAATCATATTGGCAACAAACCCTTTTTGTACAAACATCAGACAGAGTGGGAATTGTGATAAGAGATGAAAAGAGTAGTCATAATTATTGGATCATCTATTATTATGCTGCTGATGATGCTGATGACGACGATTGTGTTGCTGCTGTTGATGATGTTGCCGTCGCTCTAGACTCTAGCTTCTGAAAGTGATGGTGCAAATGCAGATGAGGGGACAAAACGAGAAGGAGAAAAACGGTGGGCAGCATGGGAATTGAACACTTTAGAACTAGTAGGTTTCCCAAAGAATGTGCCATTTCTTTGGGCCACGGGTTCTGCTCGAATAGTTCGTTCCGTATATCATACACATACAACGACGCACAGTAAGCAAAAAAATATGGATTTCACAATGATTTCACAATGAGCCCAAGATTGGTCTTACTTGTGCTTAGTAGGGAATGAGGGAGTGATCCACAATAAGTATCAATAATAATCCCAGCAACCCCCAGCAACCCATCATTTTCCCTACGTTTAGCACCAGTAAGTGGTTTTCCGCAAACCCACGGAACGCCCAAGACGACACAAAGCTGATTTGTCGTGGAGGCCCCCAACGTGCCGGCCTATGTCGTTAGCTTGGCCCCGTCCACCTCAACGCCGAGGAAAAACTGCGAGGCGAAGCTCTGTCTTGGGGAATACCATGCTTTGGGGATCTTTGGGGGTATAAAGAAAATGATAAAGAAATATGAAACTTTGTCAATATCTCTGAAATCTAGATTTCCACTTTTTAATTTGGGGTATAAGTATATTTAGACTTAGGAAGTATCGGATTGAAGTTTATATTGAAGTATAATAATCAAATATTGTGAGAATAGGTGGAGGTACCATAATTTGGGCTAGAACTAGCAAGGATGGGGATCAACACATAGAAATGGAATACAAATGGGGGGACCTACAGTGGCGTACATGCATAATTGCCAGCTATCTACATTATCTACCAATTCCGACTGGTAAATGGCTAACTTCGATATTGTTGCAATTCCGAACAAGCTGATTGGTTGGGATTTCAATATCATGGTGTATATATATGTGTATATATATATGGGTATGGATCAATACCTATTAATACCATTTTTAGTGGGATGAACATCCATTTACCAGCTATTTTGGGGTTCACTAGGTACCAGGGTTGTGACCCATCCCCATATAATATAAGTGACCAATTTCGGCAATCTCTTGATGGCTGCAGATGACCTGGTGCCTGGGACGGTCCCAACTGATTTTGTCAAAGTGCGTCGCTTCCGTTGATAGAACCAATGAGCCAATCAACACCACTTACAAGTGAGATGATATGATACACTTACAAACTTCAATACGGGTCATTTGCTAAGTACCAGATGGACCAGATTTAGCTTCATCGTGTTTAGCCGATTAGCCAAGTTTGATTTACAATAGAGAACCTGGTTGCGTCTACAGGTCCTTCTTTCTGAGACACAAACATGTAGTTACTTACCATCATATGTCAAGTTTCATTTGAGCAATGATGCACATTGGTGATTGTACCCCAGACTTTTCTCGATCAACGGAGATCTCACACACTATTGATTTTGGTCAAACTCCTATCATTCTCACATGGTCTCTCCAAACATCACGGCAGCTCCTGGAAATTTGATGACTGCGATACCAAGAAGTAGGTCTTCCCCAGCTGATTGGTGGTGACTGGAACCATGGGAATTTGGATTGACTTTCCCATACTTTCCCATCATATTGGGAATGGAAAAATCATCCCAACTGACGATGATTTTTCATGATTTTCCATGTTTTTTCCATGATTTTCCATGATTTTTCCATGATTTTTCCATGATTTTCCATGATTTTCCATGATTTTCAGCCACATGTTGAAGCACATGTTCGCTGGTTTTTACCAGTCTGGTTGGATCCACAATAGCAGGTCGATTTGCCCAACTTGGCAGCGACCTTGGGCAAAGAACTCCACAGTGTTCAGGACCGCAGGGTTTCAGACTTGGAAGTCTCGTTTGGGAGTGATATTGATTTGTATTCATGTACAGTATATGGATCTATATTATGGATTTTAAATGAGATTTACCCTCCAGTAAATTAGCATAGACTCATAGACGCTGAAACTAGCCAATTCCAAGTGGAAACTAATCTTTCAACCTTCAAGCAATGGCAGGGCCGATATTGATTTACTGGAGGCTACCTCCATGAGTTCACTCCCAAGTTGCTATGGAAATCCAGGAACTACCCTGGGTCCTAGGAAAATGTTCACGAAAATTTATATACTGGAGGGTATATTGTATTATAGCATATTATATTGTATCATATTATATTTTATTTTATAGCATAGTATATTGAATTGAGGTTTTTCCAGCCAACAGGGAATCATGTCGAATTTAACTTCATCAAGCTGACTGGTGGTTCCATCACTATGTTTCATTCCCCCTTAACCTTTGGTAATCAACCGGACATCCCCGTTTTCAATGGAGGTCTTAGTGGGAAAATCATCGAAAATCATGAGGATTTTCCAGCAGATCTCGCCGTGACAAAAAGTGATGTCTCAGGTTGGTGTTCCACAGATTTTATTCGGCTCCATCCCAAAGAAAAAGTTGGTGAATCCACAAATTGATGGAACATTATTATATATATATGCACATAATTATATATATATATATATATATACATGATTGGATGGAATGTTCAAAAATTGACATGTAATTTTCTCAGATTGACTCCTGCAGGATAAAAGAAGTTTGGATCTCGCAGTGGGCGCATGGAAGAGGCTTGCCTGGCCCCGGGGACGGCTTGCCGTTCATCCAAGTTCTTGGTCCTTGGGGAAAATTCCAATGGTGCAGGGTACAGCATCCCCCTTTTGTTGGCATATATATATGTCATCCCAATATATGGATATGTATATATATATATATGTGATATATATATGTGATATATGATATATGAAACAGCGCTGTTTTTTGAGGACTTGACCTTGCCAGGCTTCTGGAAGGCCGCATCCAAGTGGACTACATGCGGCAAAGACTCTGCAGCCGGATGAAGGCGGAGACCTTCAGTTTCTGAAAGCCCAAAGAAAGATGTTTGTTCATGTGTAGGACAGAGATTGAATATATTTATTCATATATATATACTATATACCAATTGTTGCTAAATCCATAGACCACCCAAGATATCCCAAACTATCCCCAAATGATTGATGTTTGGCGTATATACTTGGATGTGGTAGCACTCAAGAATCGCTGGGTTTTGCAGTTTTGCAGCCAGTCTTCCATATCAGTAGCTGGGTTTAAAGAGAACAACCTGAGTTTGAAGGTATGGAAATCGCATGCTTTAGCATGTATAGCATCTACTCTAACTGCCGGTTTTTGATATGAATGCCTATCTAGCTTTATAGATATAATATACGATAAGATAACATATATATATATTATGTATGTTATATTACATGTTATTTCATTTACCACATATATATATACTAATTTCAGTAAAGTCCATTGTATGCATCTGTGAGCCGGGCCAGGCCTGGTTGGTCGCTTTGACCAAGATGTCATGGACGCGACCAGTGCAAGGCGACATGCCGTGGACGAAAGCTCACGAAAGACGGCCATGGGGGGCGTTAAACCAACCAGCCGTGGAGGTTATGAGGTTGAAAACCAACGAAATTTTGCAGTGATATGGCAGTGTGTCAAAACCTTGTACCCCTGGTGAACATCAAAATAGCTGGTAAATGGATGTTCATCCCATTAAAAATGGTATCAATAGCTATTGATCCATACCCATATGACTTTCCAATGGATGGGTTGCTGGGGGTTGCTGGGATGATTATTGATAGTTAGCCAGTGGATCATTCCCTGATTCCCTACTAAGCACAAGCAAGATGATATGTGGCCAACTCAACCACATCGTTTTTTATTATCAAACATGGTGGTTTAAGATGGTTTGAATCATCATGAAATGGGGAGATGTATAGCCAAATTGGAGGTGTGAAACGAAGCATTTGACGGTGACATGATATTTGGGTGTGATGACGGGGGAGTAACTCCCCAAAATTGCCGCTTTAGGAGGTGAAAATCTACGGCATTCTGATGACCCAGTGGATTTAGAGGTACCGTATTTTTAGAAAAGACTGTTTTTAGAAATGACAACTGTTGTCTATTGACATGTTCGCCAAAACACTTGTCCGATTGAAGAAAATGATGATTCAATGGGTAACCATTTATTTTTTTTTGGCTGGATTCAATCCTGGGCCTTTCAATTCTGAAATGGATGAACTTCTCAAATTCCTCGATGTTTTCTCGGTTTTCCTAGGGCTTCCCACAATTTTTTCTTCCTCCACCAGCCCAGGTGGCAGAGAGATCACATCGGCGCTGGTGTGGCCTCAAGCTGCCTATCTTCATTTCGGCGTCACGGGGCCCGGTCGCTGTTTCTGTTGGTGGGATGGATATTGAGCAAACTTGAATTATTTGTTGATTTTATAACCCCCTTTATGTGATTCAATATAAGATTTATATAATCTTAGTAATCTTAGACTGATTTTGTTGGCCAACTTTATTTATTTGTCCCAAAATGTCAAATTTCATGCTGGAGACTCACGTTCTCAGTACCATCATGACTTGCAGACTACATATTTGTCCCCAAGAATTCTGGCTGCGAGGTGAAACGCGTGTGGAGCCTGGGTGAGTACACACAGTTGGACGCTCGGTCTGAATCTGGATGTGTGTTTTTTTTCAGCAAAATGCCATGGTCATCAAATGGCATTTTCATGTATTTTCATGGGATGACCTATATTGACCTATTAAATGGGTCGATTATTTAGTATTAAGTGGATAGTACCTTCCCATCCATGGTTTTGTAAACACCACCAGACTTTGATGGTTCCAAAGATGTGACAAAAATATCCCCATCGACCATGGTGTTTCTGGGGGTGTTTAGATTTCAGAAGATGAGCATTCTGCGATCGGAAGATACAACTGCATACGACTGCTGCTATCACCAATACAACTGATTGTTGCTAAGATGTTCCATGATGTTCTATGTGAAAAAACATGAAAATCCCCCAAATAGCATGGTGATGGCAAGTCACCCTGAGATAAACCGCCGGCGAACTCATGACCGGCTCTTTTTGGCTCTAGATGGCGATCCTTTAACCCTGGCAAAGCATTCTCAGCAGCCATAGCCCAGCGGTGTTTCATATCGTTTCACGGGAAAATATAAGAACGTCATCTATAAATGATCATCTCATGTAGTATAAATGTTCATCTATCATCATGTCATCTATAAATGATCATCTCTATAAATGACAACACAACTGTTGTATTTTCCCAGGCGACCAGGCGACCGGTCGAACTTGGCCTTGTCCTTGCCATGGGAAGTCTTGGCCGGAAATGTAGGCCATCAAGTTGGTTGATGGGAGCCCATATGGGGAAAAAAGGCGAAAAATGTGGTGGTGTAGTACCAACATCATAAAATGTGGTAGTGTCATGACTGGGGTTCCAAGCCAGTTTTATTCGTTGTTTTCAAGCAGAATTTCGGGGATCCATGAAGACCACCCTACTTTGACGATCTGGATGTGGACACAGCTGGGTACTTGGACAGGCTGGTTTTGTGGCCGGTGCTCTGGGTCTTAACGGTTCACAGTGACACTTGGTGGCAAGTCAGAGGCGATTGAGTTTCAATTGCGTGGTCCTTATCATTCTCCAGTTGGGTGTTAAACGTCATTTTTTGGTGCTTGAATAGATCAAATAGTGGTTAAGGCCCCCAAAAAATGGTAATGTTGTTTCATGTTGTTTCTAGATCTACTTCTAGCAGAAATAGAAAGCATCCTGAATTTGGTCAGTGCTGTGGACTTCGGAAGTTAGAGATTCATCCAGCTGTTGATCCGGTGCAACCAGATCAACAGCACCTTGGACCAGCAACGTTCGTGCCAAGGAGTGGACATCCAGCTTCCTTTCTTGGCGGACAAGTCAAGGCTACGGTCCTAGAAGAGACATTGTTTTCATTCACTTTTTCTAATACAAGATGAGTGGACATTCTATATTCCAGCACATGTTTTTGAGGTGTCACATGTATATTTCAAATATGCAGACGCAGACTCAATCAGACTCACAAATCAATGTCATAGTTCATGACACATGGATTGTTTCTACAGTTTGCAATGTATGGTTGACAATGTTTTCATTTTTCAAATGCAACTTATTGCAACTTTCGTGCCTGGAAGTGATTCAGCATCTTCATGTCTCACATCATTTGATTCAGATGGCGAGAGAAGACTGGTGATTGGCCGACCTACAAGGCTCGTGCCGGCTGAGACGCCTCACCTTTGGGGTCAATGGACAGTGGATGGTTGGTGTGAATTTTAAGTCCAATTGATTTACACACACATATATATATAATGATATATATAATGATATATATATAATGATATATATATATAATGATATATATATATATATAATGATATATATATATATAATGATATATATATATATATAATGATATATATATAATGATATATATATAATGATATATATATAATGATATATATATAATGATATATATATATAATGATATATATATATATATAATGATATATATATATAATGATATATATATAATTATATATATACACTCACCGGACATTTCACTGTTTTGTGGGGCAGTCCATAGTTCTCCCTGCGATCTGAGAATTCTTTGGGCTTTCAGGTCCTTGCGACGGTCGGAGCCCAAGGAAGGAGGACTGCTGTGGCAATTCGTGGAAGATGACACTGAAGTGCTGTTGATTCAGCTTCTAACTGATGTAGAAGTGGATGGTGGAGAACATTCATTATCACTTTGTTGTATGATATAGTTGAAATTTGTTCTAAATGATGAGAAGACTCCCTCCAGTTTTTTTTCATAGTTGCAATCCAAAACAGAAGATGCACCTCTGAAAAGTTCGAGATGCACTATTTGATCTCACTAATCTTAATGATCAGTTCTGAAGATCCCCTTTGACACGGCAGGATTCCAACAACTGGAAACAAGGGTGCCATCGGACGCCTGCACCTGCCGCTTGGCCGAAGACGGGCTTCATGGGGGATGTTTTTTCATCTGCGCAAGTGAATCAAAAGATTCAAACATCAAAAGCTTCGGGAATCACAGGTGTTGGTCATCCTTTAGTCTTGAACCATCCATCGAAGTTGAAAGTAGAAGCCATCCCCACAGCTGCAGCCGACTGCGTAGGTTCAAGTTGCTGGCGCAGCAACCTGCTGCGCGGTGTGGGAGGAGCTGCAGGTAGGATGCTGATGTGTGGATGAAGGTAATGGAATACATCGGCTAAATCAATCTAAATCAACCATCCAAAGTGGCTTTCAATGGCGTGATTTCCTGGAACATCTGCAGGAAACCATGGTTTTCGCCCAAGTTTTTTGGGATTTTCTGTACGATTTACCGTAACTTCATACGATTCTGTGAGGTTTTTGCTCCCCAAAGTCAGTGATATTTGGATATTTGATCTGTAGAAACGGGCTTAGCAGCAAATATACCCTCTGGTAAACTAACATAGCTATGGAAAATCACCAGTTTCAATGGGTAAATCCACTATAAATGGCCATTTTCAATAGCCATGTTAAATTACCAGAGGGTAGTATAGTAATGTCAGTTATGTCACAAGATCAGACCCCCTAGTGATACACCATTGGATTGTCTATATTGGAGTATACGGCAACGGTTTTGGGTTCCCCAATTCTTGGAATGTCCGTTTCAGAAGATTTGAGGTGCGGCCATGAAGTCATAGTTAGACCTTCATCCCACCTATTGGAACGCCATGATGTCCATGGAGCCATTTTGTTTAACAATGCTTGATGAATTTGATAGGGAACCTCGGCATTTGAAACTAAAACAGATAAGTCTCGTACTGAAAAAGTGCAACAACTCCACGTGCGAATCTCATTTCCTCTATGCCCCAAATCGCCCCATTTGCAGCCTCAGGTCTGGGGCTGCTGTTGGCTTCGGGGCAACCCGAGAAGCTCAGCAAAGCTTTCTTAGTCCAGGAGCCTCGCAGCGCAACGGAGAGCAGTTGCCGGGGAACAATGGCCATCATCGGCCGAAGTGGTTGTGGTCCAAGCATGACAAAAGGGATATGTGTCAATAAATATTCCAGTGTGCAACTCACAATGATCATGCGGATTCATTGGAAAACTCCTTCAAGGGTTGTTTCCCAGGAGATGGCTGGCATGGCGGACTATGAGCGGTTGGTGCGTGAGCGAAAGGAGCCTCGGCAACAATGATATGACTTGTCGTGACCAACTGCTCCGTTGAAACCATTCTCTGCTGTTGTGATGTTTATGACTCGCAATGCTTCACTGAGTGCCTGATGTTTGGAAGCTGTTGGCTCATATCACTGTTATCACATATCATCACTAATTAGAGACCTGACCGCGCTTTAGGTTTCCGCTGGCTCATGACGTCTTCCGAAGAGCAAATGTTGGCCAATCAAGCCACTCCCATGCACATTAGAGGTGCTGTGTCCGCAAAAGATGTCGCGGATTACGTGAAGTTTCTGCAAGAGAAGGATGTTCTGACCCGGATGGTAAATGACAGCTTTCACATCATGGAGACAGCATACCAGGGAGTGGACCAGGATGAGCTGCAGAGATTGGTACTGCACCATCGTCACAAAGAAGATGATTTGCTGGCTGACATGCTGCAGAATGTGTTTCTGGTTGGTGAGGGATCAAGCACCTTCATAGCCAGTGTGCCTTCAAACAATGTCTTTGTCAATGTGGTCTTGCTCTACGCGCGTCGTCAAGATGGCAAGTATGATTTGCTGATTGCCAAGGGTGAACAGAAAAAAGAAGTGAACATGACGAAAATGGGCGCGGCTGCAGCCGGTGTATCAGGCCTGGGCGCCGGAACCGCGGCTTTGGCCTTTGGTTGTGGTGCTTCTCTCCACCCGGCAGTGGCCGCAGGCGCAGTGGTTTTCTTGGTAGCTGGCTGCGGTGCAGCGTGCAAAACGTACGATGACTACAACGAGCCAATTGAGAATGTTGTGAATGGTTTTCTCTTGTCCTCTCTAGAGAGCAAGGGCCTCATTGAGATTTCGCATCGTGATGGTATCAAGCTGAAGCTGAGGACAAGCTAATCAAAGTCTTGCGGCAAGAGCCTACTGGAACGACAGGTTCCAGTGCTGTTGATGAAGAAGTTTTGTTTTTTAGTGAGGCAGAAGCGGAACCTGCAATCAGTCCACATATGGGTTGTTGTGACAGGGCGGCAAAAGCCAACAGCACAGTTCGCAGATATGAAAATGGTGCTTGATTCAAGAAGTGCTCTTGCTGAGACTGGCATTGCGCATTGGTGTGCCTGTGCTTGTCAACACCGCCAGCTGTCAGTTCGTGATTCATGTTTTGCTTGCTTTCACCTCCGGCAAATGGATCAGCCCACTTGAGTCCATCCGATCCCAGGCGCAAACTTTCCAGAAAGCCATCAAAACCAACGTGGAGAGGCCAGGGTGTTCCACAGAATTGGTCTGATGGACTGAGGGATTTGGATGGATTTGGAATCGCCAGTAATCATGTTGTAGCCATGGGGACCTCGGGATGAATTCATGCTACGCATCAGGGGGTCCATGCTGCCCACTGCCAGGCTAGTTGAAGTTGGTGTCGGTGCAGGGGTGAACTTCCCCTACTTCAAGCAAGCCGGCGTCAAGGAGGTGGACGCAGTCTCCAACGGACCATGGGCCAGTTGGGGATGTGGCTGAAAGATGTGACACTACCCTGCAGGACGTTTCTAGATCTAGGGAGAATACAGAAAATTCACTTGGTTTTGGAGCCTAAGAGTAAAAGGACTGTCCCGCAACATCGAAAGACAGCTGGGACCCGACTACACTTGCTCCAATATCTACTGTTGGGTGATTGATTCCAGGTTTTGTTGGTGAAAGCACCAGAAACGAACGGTTGAGGTATGTTCGAAGCTAGATTCCGAGATGACCACATTGATCAATGAAGCAGCCTTGAAGGGGCGTTTCCTGGATTTTCTGCCTGATGCACACTTTGCTTCCTATGATTATTTCCTATTCGCCAAAGTTAGATGGTTGAAGAGCGTTGAATCCTGAAAACATCTCTCAAAATGGATCTGAATCGCGAATTTTGATGAATTTTGTGGCTCCACTGGTGTCTCAGCGTTTCGTGGTGGCACCTCCAGGTAATGGCCGTGGAGCCCAACCTGAACTTCCTGCAGAAAGCCCAGGCAGCTGCGGATCGTGCCGACATCCAGCTGCAGGTGCGACAGGGCGACCCTTGGCCCTGGAGGGTGTTGGGGATGTCATGGCGGTGGAGTTTGGAGGTGCTTCTTTTAGCCAATAAACATCAATACCCTCTGGTAATTTAACATAGCTATTGAAAATCACCATTTTTAATGGGAAAATCCACTATAAATGGCAATTTTCAATAGCTATTTTGACATAACCAGAGGGTAAACAAGAAAAATGATGAAAACGTTGGGGGTTCACCAACCAACATGGAGGCTACATTCGGCCTGAGCATCATTCTTTTTGTGAATGTGATAGACAGCAAGACTTGAGGGATAATACCAACAAAAGGATTTGGGGATATAGGGGATGTAGAACCAAACATATGATAGAATATAGATGCGTAACCTCATGATTTAGAATGATTTAGCCATATCTAGCCAACAGACATCATAACCATCAATAAAGATGCAGAGGGTTCCCAAGTTGACATATGTTGACCGACAACCAGAAAGATGATGTGGAGTAGAACATGTGCAACATTGTGGAACCATGCATAGCGGGGAAGGGCTGCAGCCCCTTCTGGAAGGGTGTTTTTACCAAGTAAGCCAGGTGTTCAGCGGAAGTGGGGCCTTCCCACACAGGGTGCTTCCATCAATAGCCAAAGATTGGGTCATATTATGGTTTCATCCATTGTGCTATTTCTTGGAGATGGTTGCAATAAAAACTATCAGGGGGATCCAAGACCCTGCATTTTCTTGGATGTTTCCGGGCATATCTACGGGCAAACTTGATGATGTTTTCCACACCCCCAAGCTACATGTCCTTCACTTTCCAGCTTTCCAGCTTTGCTTTTGTGAATGTGATCCCCACTCATTTATGTGGCTTGAAGCATCAACCAACACCCCCAGGGAATGGATGGAACATGATGTCAAAATATTTGGGGAAATTCGGGTCTATGATCCCCCATTGACAAATTCCTTCCCCCTAATTCCTCCAAAAATGAGCCATTCTCAGCTTCTATGTTTAAGTTGGGGTCTATAAAAATACCATAAAATACCAATACCATTTATTGCCAATCTACTTGTTGGAGCTTTTGTCGCCCATATCACCAATAGTTTTGGAGGGGATTCCCATTCTGGGGGATGGGCTTGCAACTCAGGTGATGGAGAAGATGCCTTTCGAAGACAACTCGGTGGATGTGGTGGTTGGTACCTTATTGCTCCTCACGCAGCACGGGGCTCGCTGCGTGGGTGACAATGATATTCATCAATATTTGTCGATAGTATGGCTGGAAAATCAAACAATAATCACAACATAATCAAAATTCCTGTATATTATAAGCATAATCATAATCTAATTAGATGATATTAGATGTATGATGATGCAAACCTAGCTTCCCAAATTTGCTGCTCTTCAGCCTGCAATCTGGGCACATCCATCCAGGGCATGGAATCGGTGCTCGCCCTATAGCTGCAGATCCAGACTGGAACTCTTAAACATTAAAATTATGTCATATGGCAGTCAAAACCAATAGTACCCCTTTTGTTCACATCAAAATAGCTGGTATTTACAAATGGATGTTCATCCCATTTTCTAAATGGTATTTTCATAGGTATTGATCCATAGCCATATTATTTCATGATGTAATGTGTTGTACATGTTTTCCAATCCCACCATCTCCAATCCCACCATCTCCAATCCCAGCAGCCCAGGCTGCAGCCCAGGCTGCAGCCCAGGCTGCAGCCCATCCACTGGGCCACCAGGCTTTGTTCCGTCCAAGATCTACGTCAGTCCATCTCCGAGGTCCAGCGCGTCCTTCGGCCCGGTGGGCGATACATCTTCTCCGCGGCTCGGCGCTTGGGGGCGCGGACGTGGGGATGTGGCGACGTGGCGGTGGGAGAGGAATGGATGATACTGATTTGAAGCATTCCTGAAATGGGGATACCCCAAATCATCCAAGATTAAACCATGATTAAACCATTATTGCAAGTAAATCCATCTATTGATATTGAAGAAAACATGATTAAACCATCTATTGATATTGAAGATGGTGATGAAGATAGTAGTGCTGATGATCATCGCAGACTTTTGCCATGTCTCAGGAGCATGTCAGGGCTGCTGATGGCGAATGGCTACGCTCTGCCAGTGCCCCAGTTCTTTTCAGATCATGTGAATCTGGGGTTTCTCCCATGCGGTTACCGTCAGTTACCATCTTTACACATCCAAAGATCTAGAAAAACCATGAAAAACGCACGTTTTTTTTTTTTTTACATAAGTGTATATAAACATAATTATTCCCATATCTTTTCCCACTTTCTCTCATGGATCTAATGGCCATTGGTCCAGGCACAAGATCTACTGGACCCCTTGCAACAGGCCCAGTGGTGAGGTGCTGGACATTGGCCATTCCACTAGACATAGACATATTCGCCTGGTAACCACTAGAAATATGGGGGGATGATAAATGATAATATGCATTATGTAGTTATGTATATTCAGTACGTATGTATATATATATAGTAGGATTTGACTTGTCAGTGCAGTCTGAAGATCGAAGAGCACTGTAGTTCAGCGGATGATTTGCTGTTGGAGATGGTGTCTTTTGCATAATTTACCATAGTGATATATTACTCCATATGATGAAACACCTTTTTGACTATTGCCAGTCCCAAAACATAGGATACAGTAGCCTCCTCCTTTTACCCAATGGGGAAACTAACATTGTGGAAGACCCATGGTTCCCCGGAAGATGGTCCCACTTATACCGCACATTATCCCAGCATTGCTTGAAACCAGTTCCAAGCAATTACTATATTATCTCATTATATCATTATGATTGGCACTACTACTTTAAATAAGAATATTGATCATCATTACATCATTGTAAGCTTACCATATAGTAATATAATATGATCGTTTATCAATTATATCATGATAATATCACAGTATATCAAGATAAACATCACTTTAAATATAATATCACCATATCCCATAGGATCCATGGTGCTGGTATATATGCTAACATGACTGGGGTATATTGATGGGATCCATGTCACCATATATAGCAGCACCATGAATCCTATGGGTATTGATACACTATTGGGATTATTATAACCTTCTTATTGATACTTTTTTTGGGGGGGGTTATGATAATCATTATGATATCACCATATGATCACCATGAGAACTGCTGCTTCCCCAAGCGATCCAGGCCTTTGCTGCCGGTTGCCACCTCAGCCGAGAGCCTCTGCCGCTGATCCAGGAGACCTTCGAGAAGGTGAACGCTGAGCGCTGCTCGGTTTCGCTGGAGATTTACCTGCATCTGGAACAACTGGAGATGATTTGTATCAACAATTCATAGTTGATATGTGCCATACAATGCCATACATTAATATCCTGGATAGTTGATGAATATGAATATGAATGTTTATTGGTTTTACGAATCTTAAGCATAAATAAGGGTGGTAGTTGCGAATGAAAAACTTCCAAGACATGTTACAATATATCTAAAAAATAATGGATACCATCGGAAATTTACCAAACATAGTGGGGGTGACATCAGCAGCTGGGAAACCTAAGAAAATTATCATCAAGATCTGCAACAACTGGAGATTATTTGCAATAAATGATGGGTAGTTACAAATTGAAACACTGGCTACAACTGGGTGTATCTACTATGAATACATCTATAAATGATGGAAATCGCTTGATATTTACCATAAAGAATCGATACTTACTACTGAAACTATCTGAATCGATATAATCAATGGGTATTTTTTCCGAATATATTTCGGATACATATAGATACTTACCAGATCAGTTTCAGGGTATTGGGAATTGCCCGTTTCGGGTTGGCCGGTCGGGTCTGGCAACCCGCTCCAAGGGTTCCAAGGTTGGAGTCTCTTCGATGATGAGTTCACAGGCACTATGTGATGAGTGCGAGTTAGCTATTGAAAATGGTGATTTATTGTGGATTAATGGGATTTTATAGTGATTCAATGGGATATTAATGGGATATATCCTCTGGTAAACTACCAGTTTGCTATTGAAAATGGTGATTTAGTTCGTGGATTTACCCATTAATAGCATGGTGATTTTCCATGGTTATGTAAACGTTTACCAGAGGGTAGGTTTATATATCTTGAAACAACTGGAATCTACTGAATGCTGCTGAAGAAATTTGGGATCATGTGTGAGAAAATCCAAGATTTTGCGTGGCACCAAAACTGAAGAGTAAGTTATATATAATACATGTTCCATGTATTCACCAACAATTACCAACAATTATACCAACACAATTCAAGCAATTTAACAAATTTGACACATTCGATTCTAGTTTGTTCCTGATCTTCCCAATCCTGGTGTTGGTGACTGGTGACCCTCACACTGACCCGCCACAGGTGGAAAGCCCAGCGGCTTGCCGCCGCATTTCCTACTGGCGCCACATATCTCGGGCTATGCGGAGGTGTGAGTCACCGGATGCGGAAGATCTACCGAAGATCTACAAAGATTCAAGGGGTTGGCGGAACTGCAGTCACTTGGAATCCTGGTACCTGCCATGTTGCTGGACGGGTACCGCAGATGTCGACTCCATTGCGGTGCGTCGATCTGCGCAACGCAGTGGACTTGTTGGAGACTTCGACATCGGCCATGGGAAGAGATGGTCACCAGCGCCACCAGTTGGTCACAAGTGGACCTTGCAGCGCCTCAGAAAAAGGATGGCCACTTGACCTGCTTCTTGCCCTCAGAACTGGTGTTTACATTGTTTACCCTAAACCTAAATCAGAAGAAGCTACGAAAATTTGGTCCGCAGCACTGCACCACAAAAGATGGCTATAGTATGCTATAGTCTATAGTTGTGATGTTACTTGAGTTACTTGAGTTTTCCTGGAAGTTTGCTATGATGCCATTGTCCTATTGTTCTCCTGCACAGGACAACTTTCGCCACAACTGGCATGCAGTGGATGGAGAATATGCATGAATATGCAGCATCCGATACTGAGATATTTTGAGCCATACCCTGTGAAAGTAGGCAGCAGGGACAACCGAATCCTGACTGTCACCACGCCTAGGTGGGCTGACCTGTGCGCAGCATTGGCAACTCTGGGCTTGGAGGTGTGCTGTTTGCTTCAGGATGTCGCAGGTTTTCTCTTAATTTCGGTCCCCTCAAGCCAAAGCAAGAATTGCTCCTAAAGGCGACAGATTGTTGTTTTGGTGTCCCGTTTCAGGAACCCCCCCAATATTTCCCCATTCTTTCTGACAAAAGCAGTGGTTAATCCCAGCACAAGGTTTTGTTTCTGAAAGAAACAGAATGAACCCTACATGTTCTGTTTTGGTTGTGATTTCTTGCGACATGAGCTTGAAAAACAGCCCATCAAACTACACCCGCTAGAAACATATACCAGAGAGCCGTAAGACATATAATTAATATAATGGTATAGTGAAGCAATAGTAAACCAATTCCAAATTTTGCAATCTATGGCTGGTATGAACCATCAAACCATGGGCGGTTTATTGGTGATGCTATGGGTTCCTCCAACATTATTCAGCTCGTGGTGATGCTATGTCGATCCTCCTCCATGGTTCCTACCGAGTTCAGCTAGTAGAGGTGACCCTTTGGCCTTTCAAAGGGAAGAAATATCCAACAGCAAGTCTGCGACTCAGCCTGGTGTGAGGGGGTCCAACTTCGTCTCAAAGGGATCCATTCAGAATGGTGGCACATTTGTCAATCCTCCAAGGATTTTCTATATGTTTCCCATGAATTACGATTCCATCACTAAACTTGTAGATATGGGGGTTTCCATAAGTGGGGATGCCCCAAAAGTAGCTGGAAAATCCCATCTATAAATGGATGGCTGGGGGTACGCCTATGACTGAAACCTCCATGATGACCAGCATTGTCTTCACCTTGGGACCGTTCCCAGGCAGCTACGAACCCCACCGTTTGGTGTACACCGACTACAATGGCGTTTGGGGATCCCAGGAACGTGGGTGAGTTTTGGTGCAGGGGTTGGACCTAAGAATGGGTGATTTTTCAAGGGATTTACCATCCAGAAAAATGGATTGAATTAGATATTTTTTCTGGATATGACATATTTAATGGATCCAGAAAAAATTCTTAGTCATTTCATGGATCTCATATGGGTGGTAGAATGGGATATGACATGATATGACATGATGTCCACGTGATATGACAGGATATAAAACTGGGTCTGTCTGAAAATGGGGAAATCATGGAATGTCCAACCAATTTTATGGCAATGGTAATGAGAAAATGATGATAAACCATGGATTGAACAGGGTACCCTATCTTCAGACAAGCCCATCTGGTTGTTTCTCATCTTTGATGATCCCTGAAGAGTTCCAGAAGGTGGCCCAGTCGCACTGCATGGCCCAGTCCTATTGGCCTACCTGTCCCAGGTGCATGCGGGCAAAGGTGCCGGTGTATTACCTCCGCCCGACAAGACCTGGTTACTGGAGCGAAAATCGGGAAAACGCCCATCGTCGACAGTTGGAGAGTTGGCCGGAAAACCACCATGTGTGCCATAGATTTCATATAGGAAAAAACATGTAAAACCATGGAAAAAGGATGGTTATGGTTTTCGGCAAAGATTTGATTCATCAAAACCAATATAAACCCAGTTCATGTGATGTTTTTTTTTTCCAAACAGGTCTTGTTCCACTTGTTCCATTGATTTTTTTGGGGTACCCTCTGGTAAACTAACATAGCTATGGAAAATGGCCATTGATAGTGAGTTTTCCCATTAAAAATGGTGATTTTCCATAGCTATGTTAGTTTACCAATGGGTAAGTTTCCTCCTTAACCGAAACACCAAAAAAGCTACGGCGATGTCGTAGGACACCTTCGGCACCGATGGCACGGTGGTGCAGCATGACTTCTTCGGCCGGATCTCGCCGTTGACGGAGCCGTCGCGGGATGGGACGATGGTCGCATGGGACGGTCGCGGGACGGTCGCTGTTCCCTGGGATCCACGTGTTGGATCCGCAGGAATATCCTCTCCATCGCTTTTTGACCCTGGTTCCAGGCTGGGGGATGGGTTGGAGAAAAAATACCATGGTGACCTGAAAAAACATTGGAACATGGTGGAAGTGGAATTATGAACAACTCACCTCAGGGAATATTCATCCATATTCATCCATTCCCCCTAATATTACCATCTGGTTATGACTAACATAGCCATGGTATAGAAGGCCCATTTATAGATGGTTTACCGTTCTTAAAAATGGTGGATCTTTCCATGGCTAGCCCTGTTAGTCATAACCAGAGGGTAACCCATAGATTTTCACCCCCAGAAACCATGGTGGATGTTGGAGTTCAAGCCATGGAGTCCATGGAGGCTATAGCAGCCGCAACACTTTCCTTGGAGTTGCGGCCGTGGCTCAGAGTAGCGTCGCTTGGAAGATCCGGGAGTCCATGGATGCTTGGAAGCTGCTCATGTCCTAAGTCCATACCTATTACCAATATATATATATATTATAATATATATATCACGAAAGGTAGCTCCAGAGGGGTTACTTTACGAAGTAAAGGGGAGGGCGGCCAGCCCCGTTACCTGATTCTTCAGGAGATTGCTAGTCATTTTAGTACCCCCCCCCCCACCC
>Ga0126342_10005188_pt1 | contig 22621 bp, 22 predicted proteins | sample Cyp1metagenome_FD_92528 | JGI IMG/M metagenome (GOLD analysis project Ga0126342, IMG submission 92528) | Coral microbial communities from Lord Howe Island, Old Settlement Bay, Australia - Cyphastrea 1 metagenome | ecosystem: Host-associated > Invertebrates > Cnidaria > Coral ...
AGAAGATAGATAGATAGATAGATAGATGGATAGATGGATAGATGGATAGATGGATAGATGGATAGATGGATAGATGGATAGATGGATAGATGGATAGATGGATAGATGGATAGATAGATAGTTAGATAGATAGATAGATAGATAGACAGATAGATAGGTAGATAGATAGATAGAGAGATAGAGAGATAGAGGGATAGAGAGATACAGAGAGAGATAGAGAGATAGATAGATAGCTAGCTAGCTAGATAGATAGGTAGGTAGGTAGGTTGATGGATTAGATAGATTAGATAGATAGATAGGTAGATAGATAGATAGATAAATTAGATTAGATTAGATTAGATTAGTTAGATTAGATTAGATTAGATGCATAGATAGAAAGATAGGTAGATAGAGACATAGATAGAGAGAGAGAGAGATAGATAGATAGATAGAAAGATAGAAAGATAGATAGGTAGATTAGATAGATAGATAGATAGATAGGTAGGTAGGTAGGTAGGTAGATATATAGATAGATAGAAAGACAGGTAGGTAGGTAGGTAGGTAGATGGATTAGATAGATTAGATAGATAGATAGTTAGATAGATAGATAGATAGATAGATTTGATTAGATTAGCTTAGATTAGATTAGATAGATTAGATAGATTAGATAGCTTAGATAGCTTAGATAGATTAGATAGATAGATAGATTAGATAGATTAGATTGATTAGATTGATTAGATTGATTAGCTTAGATTAGATTAGATAGATTAGATAGATTAGATAGATAGATTGATTGATAGATTGATTGATTGATTGATAGATAGATAGACAGACAGACAGATAGACAGAGAGAGAGAGAGAGACAGATAGATAGACAGATGAGATACATAGATAGATAGATAGGTAGATAGATAGACAGGTAGGTAGGTAGGTAGGTGGGTAGGTAGGTAGGTAGGTATATTCAGAGAAAGAGAGAGAAAGAGTGAGAGAGATCAATCACCTTTCGACTCTGCCATCCGTGATTCACAACAACCAACCTCTCCTATAGGTTTCCTATTTTTGAAATTTCCGCCACCGCCTTGTGCGGTACTACTGGTAATTTGGATGGAACATGAAGATGCATGAAGAATGTTTGGCTGATGGTTTCGAAACACGGTACCCGGTATGCCAAACCAGAACTGGGTGGATTTTACCAGGACATTGGGGAGTTTTCCCCATTTTCCACCGTGCCAGGTGTTGCACCTCTGCAGTGAATGGAATGCCTTGACACTGATCGATGAAGCAGCCACTTGGTCAAGGGGTTAGCGCAGAATTTCACTTCAATGACTTCATCCATTTGATGTTCGGGGCTCAACCAGCAACTATAGGAGACCCATGGCTCATAGCCAAATATGATCCATGAAAATTTGTGTTTGGGGAGCCTCCCAGAAAGTCGCAGCTACCAACGGCCATTTCAGGAACCTAAATTGGAGTTGCAGGACCTACCACATGTAAGGCATTATCAGGCCATATCAGGCCTATGTAAGGGAATATACCCACAAAATATTGCCTTATATGGTGCAGTACCTCCATTTTAGGATCCTGAAATTCCCATTGACAAATTTTGGTTTATTTTCACTGTCGTTCCGGTGATCGCATTGAAGTCGGTGATCCAGCAGCCTGCAAATAAGTTATATGCTACCGACCATTAGAAGATGACAAGCATTTGCTGTGTGGCCATACGCATCCATATGCCACCAGTTGACAGAGGTCAACTTCAAGACCTTCTCAACCCCGTAGATTATTTTGCTATGTTTTGCTTCGTTTTCCGGCCGTTTTTCCAACTCCATCAGAGCATATCAGGGCGAGCCAGAAAAGGGTGCTCCTCAGGACATCTTCTTAGAAGCTCGCAGCACTTCGGAGCTTCAACGCAATGCCTTGGTTTGTGTGATGCTCCGACTGCTGGAGTACCATCAAGGTCAGATTGGGGGATACCTTTTGCAAGGTGCAGTGGCCAAATGAACTCGAGTTGAAAAGTAAAGTAGTGTCATTGCTATGGTTTTAGACATTTTTTGGCCAATCACTCTTGTTTTTCATCCCTATCCATCACTCAGATGACTTGATGACTTGGTGTGAATTGTGAAACTCTCCCAAAGGTGTTCCGTGTCACATGACGTGCCAGGCATCCTGTTTCTGACCACCAACCGTGCAAGCAACATCGATCCAGCAGTGCCCTGCCACACACCTTGGCTCCGCTGTTTTTGATGTTCTCTATGATTGGCATCTCTGGCAATTCTGATATTATTACATGGTATTGAATGTTATAAAAACTGTTATGATGTGAAATGGAAGGTTGGTTTAATAGATTTAAAGTTTAGGGCCTTTGCAGAAATCATCATAACTCATCAACCGCCGGTGCAGTGATATTATGGGACTTCTTATAATCCCAAGAAGTCACTCAGAGAAGCGCCTTTCTGAGGTGCGTTCTCGGATCACCGTTGCCTTGCACTACGAAGCCCTAAATTTCTCTGGTCGTGAGTCGGTTTGGCGCAATCTTCTGAAGAAGCTCTGCTAAGCATTTGCCAAAGGAAACAGCCAGGGGAGCCAAGAGAGCATGTCCCCAAATTGAGGACAACCCATTTGTGGTGTATGTGTGTATGTTTGTGTTCATGCACACATACATATACAATCATAATCAATCATATACAGTATATATATAGTATATATAGTATATATAGTATATATACACACACAATCACGCCGTCCCACATTTATACCCCAAATCTCACATCGCAAAGGAAGGTCCCGCATGGATCGGTGGAGCCTGCGAGCCTTGCCCGCCACGTGCTGAACGGCCGGCAGATCAAGAGTAGCCTGGCGGTGTTCGCCAACGAGGGTCAGAACCAAAACAGTATGGTACCAACATTGCCATCCCCCAAAAAGCCAAGAAAGTAGTAGGAAGTACTGTAGTAGAAAGTAATATGAATACTACAAAGCCATTTCCTGATGCTCCGACATGTGTGAAGATGGAGGTTCAATCCTTACTTCAACAGGTGTGAAGATGGAGGTTCAATCCTTATTTCAACAGGAAATTAAATAGATCACATATTTATATATATATGTATGTTTTCTCAGGTAGCTTGTGGCCACGTTTGTTTGGGGCTGGGCCACTGAAACTTGAGTTTGGGCTCTCCGGTCCGAAATTCCGTCTACTTTTTAAAGCAAAAGTGATGAGGCATGTCATTTTCGAAACAATGGTGCGACTGTTTGGATGGCACTCAATGCCTGTTATACTGTTCCATCCCTATGTGCGATAGCTAGCACCAAGGAGATGGTTTCTACATGTTTCTACCTTTTTTGTGAATCCACATTGTGATGAACTGATGAACATAAAAATGAATGCTTTGAATCAATCAAAAAATATGTGTGCCCATGCATTCACAAGAATTTTATGGATCATACCGTCATACCCGGTATCCACGATTGATGACAGCAGAACCCCAACCAAGTGCTGTTGGTTACATCCCCAATCTTTGTTGATTGCTGGGCGTCGGCACGTTAGCCGCCGCGCCCAGCCGCGGCCTTGAGACTCTCAGGCTGTTTGGTCTTGGCCATTGCCTTGGCTGCCGAGCGGAAAGAGAAGCTGTGCCACTTTATGGCATCAGCAGGGACCACTCCCGAGAGATATCGGATGATATCGGTTTCAGCAACCATCAAATAGGTGAGTTTACCCATCATTGCTTTGCGGGAACCAGAAAAGACCAGGGGTATAGCTGGGTACAACCATGATTTTCTGGTGGGTGGTTTCAAACATGCCTTAAAGCCTTAAACATATACCTTTTAACTTGTTTTGATGATTCGAAGCGGCTATCACTGGTCAAGGAATTGAAACTATCAACCAGGAACCTGACACGAAAGCAACCAGTTCAAGTTTCTGAGCACTGGAGTGATTGGATCTATTGTTCAGCATCTCTCACAGTCTCATGTTGTCCACATTCGAAGGTAACGATGTGCGTAGTTGCATGTAGGTTGGTATGTTTTTGTCATACCAAGTACTCTCAACTTTTGCACGGAAACAATGGCAAGAACAAAGCACTTCAATAAAAACGCAAGGGTTATTGTGAAGGTTCAAAAACAACCGCAAAGATATGATGAATGAATGATGGTTATGTTTCAACGTGTTTCAACCATAATCTTCCCACTTTTCATCTTCCATCATCTTCCCACCTTTTGGAGAAACCCCAATGGCATTCCCCGGCAGGTGATGCCTTAATCGAACGGGCTGTGGCAGTGGTTGGTGAGCCTATGGCAGGTGCCGTGGCAACAGCAGGAGCGGCACAGGGAAAAATTGGGATGGGTCAAAATTCGATACCCTGGGGACTTATAGATTTAGTTGTTTTTTCCTCTTGGTTGGTATTAAACATTCATGTGTGGCCACTTATCCAGTGAGAAGTGGCAGGATACATACCTGTACATCTGAGGTTTTGCACCTGGTAATAGGTGATTGGACATCCCCTTATTCGTTGGGCTTCTAATGGTTTATAATCTTATGCAACGTGTTTAGCCTTTTTCTTAGGCCATGATCATTCTTGGACGCTCCGCATGACCTGACGAGGCGAGGATAAAGTCTTAGAGCCACATCCCACGCGTCGCGTGCTGATGCCCAGCCAATCTGCAACTGCCTCGGGACCATCGGGACTCTCCAGACCCTCCAGCACACCCAGGGATGCTCCTTGGTGAACTTTGTCGTTGAAGGGCACCAAAAAAGACTCAAAAAAGAGATCTTGATCTTGTTATGATCCTGTAAATGCAAAGCTAAATGTGTACTAGTTTGGAACATTTTGGAAACAAAACACACTGGCATGGGTATGTAGCAGGCAAGGCGAATGCACGGCTTGAACCCCAAACGCTCTAAAACTAGATGATGTTTTGCCCCAAAAAGTGTGGAACACACTGAAACTCTGGTATGATTTACTCATCACGCCATATTCCGCCATTGATTCCTTAAGATCTTCCTCTACAGACAGGATGCCACAGGCCGCAAACTTGAGGTGGGGCACCTTGCCACACCTCGCTTGTCCAGAGAAGGTCTTTTGCCACTGGCTTGCAAAAGGGAGCTATGGAGATCATGGGAGAGCATGGTTGGGATACCCTCTGGTAAACTAACATAACTAATTATGGAAAATCACAATTCTTAATGGGTAAATCCACTATAAATGGCAATTTTCAATAGCTATTTTAAATTACCAGAGGGTAGTTGGAATGATGATAATCATGATCGCGGTAACTGCTTCCCAAACTGTCCGAACTGTGGAACGGTGAATTGCAAGGTTTTTGTCCCAGATCAATGTTATGGCTTCAAATTGAGGTTTGGGATTTGTTATATAAGGTGATTGATCTAAATCTTGAGGGAAGTGAAGCCACTAATCAAAATGGCATTAGATTTGGTTTGGGACTTGTGATGGATTTATCGTGCAAGTTGATGTGAGGCATGGATGTGCATGCCTTGTTGCACAGAAAACCGGCATAAACCAGCCAACATGCACATGCTTTGAATCTGTTGGTATCTTTGTCCAAGGTATACATATTTATGTTCTTATTTATCGCTATTATTTATTATGATTTGTTATATCTTATTTATTATATCTTATTTATTATGATGCATCATGATGCATCTATGTTATTCCTATTTTCCCAAAGGTTCTCTACCATTTTCCCCATCTTCGCAGGACCGTAGCTGGACCCCCAGCTTTCCCCCCTGCAGGCAGCCGAAGAGTTCGGTGCATCCCGTGCTTCCCAGCTCGATGATGCACACGCCTACAGCTCAGAGTACCTCGGTGTTTTTTGGGTGGATTTATATAATGGGATTTAATGGTGGTTTATATGGTTTAATAGGGGTAATCATGGGAGACTAATGGGGAAATATGGATTTACCCTCTGGTAATTTGTTAATTGAAAATTGCACATTTATACTTGATGGTACTCTGTAGATGGATTCAGTGAGATGGATTTATATAGATGGTAGCTTGCATCCACTAAATTCTCCAAGTGAAAGAGAATCCTAAGGAGCTATCAGCTGAGCTATCCTGAAAATAAGATTAGCATTTCACAACCATGGCGTTGTGGCCACCGATGGCCACCGACACTATATCCTCATCCCAGGTGCCACATCAATTTCTTGGGCCCGCGATTCGCGCGATCTTCGATCTCACGGGGTTTCTCGGTATCGAGTCATCCGGCCAAAATCGCTTGATACATGTCACAACTTGGCAAAATATAAGCAGAACAAGTTCAAGGAAACAATGCCCAATTGACCCCCCTGATCTATTTAGTAGATGGCGAATGATGGCGACATGGCCACTCCATTCGGGTGGTTTGAAACATATTCTATTTCTCATCCTGCTTGGTGAATAGAGTGTGACTGTAGCACGTGCATCTGGCCGCCGGCATAGTTCTGTCTGAGTGCTCATCATCCGAGTAGTCAAAATTGACCAATATTTTTCAGGGAGGTTAAAAAAGGTTGAAGCCACCATCCAGATCACATACTGTAGATTCACCATCTTCTCATATTTGTAGAAATGAAAATGGTAAACCCATGTGATATTCGTTTGATGATATTTGATGATATTTGGCTTCTCATCATATTTTGTGTTCATCTCCCACGTCCCCAAGGTGTTGGGTCATGACTCCATGCCCTTTGCGGTCCCCATTCGCATCCCGGACCCGGCGGCCTTTGGTGCATTGGGCTAGCTGCTGGGCTTAGTTCATGGGAAGATCTTGGAAGAATGAGGATGAAGAATCCAGCTATCTGAATTACCCTCTGGTTATTTAACATAGCCATGGAAAATTGCCCATTTATAGATGGTTTACCTATTAAAAATGGTGATTTTCTATGGCTATGTTAAATAACCAGATGGTATGTGGGATTAGGTTTTGGTTACTGTCCCTACTGACTTTGATGAGTCATCCCTTTTCTGTTTTTGGGTTAAGAGCAATCTGAGTTACGAGCGATAAGCCCACGAATATCTGCAATATCCCGTGCCCAAAAATTGAGAAAAAAAAAGCCCAGTGGCCCAGTTACGACCCAGGGCCCAAGGGCAATACGTCTGGCAGCTGGTAGTCGGGCACAAGAAACTGGCGATGTTCCGTTGCCACGACCTTTGAAGGCTTCAGAAGGACTTGAATGATCTTGAATATAGCGGGGAACCTGGCCCTGTAGTTGAGGGCTGTTGAGGGATTGTTTAACACTTCCAAGAGATTCGCGTCGATGTGTCAGATGAGTCAGATGAGGGCTGGTGTCCCAACTCACTCCTCCGGGATGTTCGAACCATGCCTGGCCTTCCAGACTTGGCCTCCGACCTACTCTAGATCAGCCGCTTGCGCCACTCGAGTGGCCAGATCACTTGGTGTTCAACCTCAGATCCTGTACCCTGAGGTCGTTCTTGACGTGAGGCATGCATTGTGTCCTGGATTTGGTGGATGCCTAGATTGATTTTCGCAAAGTTCGATGCTTGTTTTGCCCAAAGGCAGGCAATAGCCGCAAGCAAGACGCAATGCGACGGAAGAAAATGCCTTCTGAACATCGGTGTTTGCGGTGGCTGTATACTTGACCAGGCTACATTGACTGATACGTTACGTGTCAGATATGATGATGATTATGTGATGATTCCCATGCATCCTGGGTTTGCGTCCCATATTTTTTCTTGTCTAGCCCATACTTGGTTTCTACAGTGATGCGTGTACATCCGATTGGTTCCACAGACAATTTACTGGAAACCCCATGTGTTCGGGGAAAAAAACTTGTTTTCTGTATGTGTTCCCAGCATCCCAATGCATCCCACCTGCTTGTGACAGACAGCATCAATATCCAGAGATCAGAATTTGAGGCCCCGACCTGCTGATGGAGTTGCTGTGCCTCTCGGCTGGTGATGATGCGTTAGTTGGTGACCCGTAAGGCCGTAAGCCCACACCCATTGAGAATGCCAATGTGTCTTTGGCATGCCTTAGTTTGGCTGCCGTGGCACCAAAGCCAAGGTGTTGAATGAGGAGTCCTGAGAGCACAAACATATATAAACATACTATCATACTTGAGCAGCAGCAAGATCAGGCATTGTCATTGGTGCTTTGTTTAGATACTCTACATACATACATACATACGTCCATACATCCATACATCCATACATCCGTACATCCATACATCCATACATCCATACATCCATACATCCATACATCCATCCATCCATCCATCCATACATACATACATACACCGTAATTATGTGGATAAGTTTATAGTTTGACTGTTATATAGTTTTAGTTATTTCATGTTATTGTTCAATTTCTTCAATTATTCATTATTCGTCCTCAAGTCTCATGCATGTAGAAATTGTCATAGAAGATTATAGAAGCACCAATGTTCTCTTACAAGGCCATATGGCAGTACAGTATTGCAGCGTTGGACTCGCCCGGCAAAGGTCAGGCGAAGAGTGGAGGTTCGGTGCGACTTTCCTGAGCCTCGAGAGTAACGACGACTGGAGTAGGGGGGCCCATTACATCCCATTGCTGCAGCCTGGGCACACGAAGACTTCCATTTACAGCAGATTCTTCCCTTAGACGTTAAGCAGATGAAACAAATCATTGGCAAACCGCATAGTAACAGGCCAAAAGAGGGACAAAGATGGAAAGGTATGGAAGGTTAAGGTCATATTTATTTATATAAGTTTATATTCATTCATTATATATATATATGTGTGTGTTTATTTATTTATTTATTTAATAATGTGTTTATATATATATGTGTGTGTGTGTTTAATGTATTTATCTACATATGCCATAGCCTGAGTTGGATTGTTCCTGTTCCATTTTTTGTGGATTGCTAAAACTCAAAGAGACGAAACCATCCACATCCCACGTCCACCAAGGTGAAGAAAGAAGTGTGGAGAACGTTCAGCGCTCCGTTGGGTCGCCTAAGAACATTCAGTAAACTCAAAATTGCCTGCAGGGCTCAGTTTTTTTGTCATGGGGAACCATGGAAAACGAACCTTTGATGTGGAAAACCCACGGAAAACATGATAAAACATGTTCTTTTCTCATGTTTTTGGGTGATTATACAGTAGATGGAAAAAGGCGGCTGGAAGTCCAGAATTGTTTGATATTTTGAGGATAGAGCTAAAAAACAAGCTATTTAGCCATGGTTTTCTGTTTTTTTTTGGTGAAATGGTGTGAACAGTGCGGTTTTATATATGGAAGTGGTTGGGAGCCAGGGGACGGGCAAGCCCCCCTGAGGTCACGTTTTTGTCGCCTTCCCTACAGGGCACCCTGAGGAAAATCCCAGTTGACTGCGTTCACCTACAATAGATATGTCATATAGATAGATAATGATAGATAGACAGACAGATAGATCAATATCTACATATGTGGAATAGATATTAGATTATTAGATGATATTAGTATACATTTACCTATATTTACCTTACTTTTCAGGCATTTTAACTGTGGCGAAACCTTCCAACATCTTCCCACTGTTGGATGGTGCTGAGGCACGGCACACGGCGGAGTTGTTAGCCAGGTGACGCTGGTATGCAGAGTATGGTTATAAATAAATTCCATGGCACTAAGCTATATACATTCATATATGCATATATATATATATATGATATATGTGTGTGTGTGTTCCACTTACACTATAATATATTCCACATATATATCTACCCATACCTATGCATAGAATCCAAACAATTTGAGCATCAGTATCAGGATTTTGTATGATTTTATTGTCTCATTAGGAGCCATGGCTAGTTGAAAGCGAATAGCGATGAATAGCGAAGATTTTCGGAGGTGGTTTTCAATGTTAAATCAGCAGCTGATTTTCCTACAGAATATCAGGAGGAATTGTGATGGTCCAGTTTGAAATACAGCATCCCACAAACATATATATATACATATGGGTGTGTATATTAACATACATTGCATATAGATATAGAACTAGAACTACATTATAGAATCTAGGAAAATCCTTTCTCAGTATATTTCAGTGGAAATGTTTACTTCTCCATCTTTTTTGGGGGGGTGAAAAAATCTAGTGATTTTTCATTGGTTCACTGGGTTCACCATGTCCAGGACCCAGGACTTGGAAAAAAGTGCCAACAAATTTTTAGATGACTCCGTCCGGGACCCCAAGGGGCCCAAGGGGTCCGCCATGCTCGCAGCTGCTGCGAGGTGCAAAATGCAGTTCTTTCGCGAAAAAAAAACCATGGTCAATCAGAATCTGTGTCCTATTGAAATGGCAATCTTGCAATATCTTGGATATGTTTTGTTAGTCCAAATTTCAGACACGCCACTACTTCTCCATATGTGATTGACTTGTCCTTTTTCGAGATGTTGCAATTTGTGGATGGTTAAACCGGCACATCACGGGCCGATGAAGTTTGAGCTCTTCCAGGTCACTTTGCTCCAGAGTGTCAAGGGAAAGGTCCAAAGTGCCACAGACCAGACGAACTACTGCGCGCCTGGCGGCGAATTTCGTTGCAAGCTGTTGCCCAAAGCACCCCTGAGTTCAACAGCGATCAAAAAATTGCAATTTCCAACCCTGCAGGGCCGGAATCCGCCCTTTGGGAATTACATTCCAGATATTCAGGTTCCTAAGGGTCATGTTTCATCATTTCCAGCTTGCAAGTACATGCGCAGTTCCACGACAGGTATGCGTATGAACATGTCTCGACTTCTGCAGCAGAAGAAGGCCCTAGAGAGAGGTCTAGCAGAAAGCCTGGGGTGCTCAGATTTTCTAGCTGATTCTGTGGGGAGTCTCCGGACACCATGGGAAAATGACGACCCATCACGTGGTATAACTCGGGGTACTGAAACCGAATTATGAAACTCTCGGAACTTGGTTGGGGGCTGCGACCTGCTTCACCTATTTATGAAGGGTGAATGGTTTCCTACAATCTTGGCCGCTGATAAATAGAAGGTATAGCAATGGTATGCTAGAGCTAGATTCAGCTAGATAGATGAGATGATCTTCCCTGAGCTCATAAGCATCCGAGGTCAAGAAGATATCACCAAAACTGAGTCGCTGTTGGAGCAGATGCAGCGAGAAATTCAGGGTCAGAAGGCGTTTCGGCCTTGGACCAATGGAAGTCATGGAAGCTTTGGATGATGTTGCTGAATGTTGCTGAAACTTGGCAATAATGATGTGATGATTGAAGAACCGTTTTCTATCATGTTCTATCTACTGAATCTACTGCAGTTTGATATAAGTCTTGAAGCGCTTTGAAGTTCAAAGTGCTGCAGATCACAGAGATTCGACACGGTTCAGTTTAAAACATGCTTTTGAGGAGGCCACACAAGCGGGTCATGTTGGCTCAGTCGTTGGCTCAAGTATCCTATCAATCCTATCCCGGCGTTCAGAGACATGGCGGAGGATGCCAAAGTAGAGGAGAAGGATAACTTTGACGTGGGCCCACTGTCGGTTCTCCAGAAATGTGTGAAGGACAATTCACAGGCCCAGCAGCATGGATGACACTGATATTTCAGAAGAGATTCCTCAAAATTTAGGACTGGATATTATTATGGATATCCACGAACACTGTTTAAAAATGTCTAATACAAACCCTGGTGATGTCGACCAACCAATGGTTGGAACCACTCACACGCTGAGTACATGTTGGGAACATCCCCATTTGCACATGGACTTTTCTCCAACTTTCAGTGGATTCAGGAGGTTGGTTTCTTTTTTCCCCCGTTCACAACTAGAGTAACTATAGCTAGACTCCTTGAATCTTGATACAGTTCGATACATGATCTGGTTGGTGGTTTGGAACATTTTTTATTTTCCCATATATTGGAATGATCATCCCAACTGACGAACTCATATTTTTCAAGATTGTTCGACATTGCATAACGCCATATCTAATATATATATATATATATGCTAATATCATATACATCAAGATTGTTAAAACCACCAACCAGTGTACCGTGATGTTGAGATGTTCCAGGCAGCCTTGGTTACCCTTCCATCGTGCCATATCGTGCCATACCTTGCCGCTGCCAGGTGCTCATCAATTGCCGCAACAACCGCAACTGGCTGGTGGTTTCAATCAGTTCCTTTTTTCCATGCCCAAGAGATGTATATAGATGGATGATCCAAAATTGAGGAGCAGACTTTTTTTCTGAGCCAACCAGCCTCATATTTGCCTATGAGTCTATGACGAACCATTTTTTTATTATTAGTTCAATTCCTTCGGCAGTTTGTTTTTGTTTATTAGTTGCATCGTGAAAATGCTGCTGTTTGTTGTTTGAAAGCCAGCACCAGGCAAGATTTTGGCACGCGTGAAGGCCTTTGACCGTCATTCCAACATGGTCTTGGAAAATGTGCGGGAGATGTGGACAGAAGTCCCTCATGGTGGCAAGAAAAAGGCCAAGCCAGTGAACAAGGACACAGGGTGGCAAGATATCAAGATAGAGGATTCAATGGAATTCAATACCATGCCTCTAGTTTCCCCATGTTTCCCCTAAATCCCAAAAAACAATGAACTGCCCTGTCATGTTGGACCACAAAATGGGTATGTGCACTAGTATTCACGTGTATTCACCACTAGACCGAGGAAAGCGTGATGCTTTGTATGGTTGAGATATCCGGTGAAGAGATTGGAGACCCCCAAGCAAAATTTGGCATGAACCCCTGCGGGTCCGAGAGAAATTGGAAGCTCATTTTGCAAAGATATGCAAAGATACTTGTTTGGGTTTCATGCTGGTTTCATCTGGTTTCCAAGTATTTTAACATATCCTAACGGACTGGACTGGAGGTCCCCAAACAAAAGGAGACCTTTCGACTGATTTTTGCCGCCAGGACCGCTTCATCAGCAAGATGTTCCTCCGGGGGGATTCGGTGATTCTGGTCCTGCGCAACCCCAAGTGACGAAGGGACCATCAGTGCCCCGTTGAGCGGCCACGAGAGCTATGAAGATATGACACCAGACCACGGGAAAAGAGGCCCATGCAGATAGCAAACCACAGTCATAGCATGTCATATAGCATAGCATGACAGTAGTCATCACATGTCACCATGTGCCAAGATTATTGGACCGTGATATTGCCGGTTCATAATCATGCGCGCAGTTTTATTGTAACCTTCAGACACTGGATGTTATCAGACCCTATTAGTCCCAAAGCAATATATTCGCCATATTCAACATTATTCAACATTATTCAACCATATTCAACCATATTCAACCATATTAAACCATATGAAACCATCTAAGTTCGCCATAAAAGTTCGCCAATTCCCTTGTTTTATGCGGAGCATCTCCTTCCGCATCTTCCAATTTTTTGTCCGCCGAGGTCATTGGAGGACTGGGAGGCGGCTCCCGAAATCTCCTTGGATCGGTGTGGGACCTCAGAGGACCATGGCTGAATGGTGATAGCCATGGCTGATGATCCTTGAATGATGCTATAAAACACCTAAAAACAAAACTTAAATGCTGATTGGCGACATGTCTTGATATGTCTTGATGACATCCGGATGATTCATCATGATTCTAATGATTCATCATGATTCATCATGATTCATCCATCACAGGCTATCACAGACCAAAATCGCTAAAATCTCAATATTCCATTCAGTTGAGATATAGTTATACATTGTTATACTATAGTTCAATATATTATATATCTATCATGATTACCATAAACCCGCTCGTAAATATGGGGATGAACAGCGGCTCGCGCCCGACATCCCGAGGCTGGATCAGCGCCTTCCCCTGGCTGTGCAGCAGGACGATGGAAAATGGAGTGCCTGGAATGGTGCTGCCCGCAGGGTGCTGCCCCCTCCCCAGTTTTGTTGTTTTATGAACATCATTAACCATAGAAATGTATAGAAACATCTGATATATCAACCATCAACCCCAGTGATATTATATATTTATATTATATTAAAACATATTAAAACTGTTAGTTTGATGATGTCCCAATGTTTGTCTCAGGCCTCGGATGCCTGCAGGACATCCGCCAGAGTGCCTTCGAGCGAATGCAGGACGGGGCCAGTCACTTCCCTGTTCATGAAGATAAGTTGATGTTATTTCCCCATTTAACATGTTGTTCGGAAGAGGTGGCGGATGTTGATTCCTCATGCAGATAAATTGATGTTATTTCCCTATTCAACATATTGTTCAGATTGCCTGTATGACAAAACACAAGAAAAACATAGAAAAAACGATGTTCTTCTTGATATGTTTTACTTTCGGTGATATGCTCATCTCATCTATGTAAGCCCTAAATCCCTAAAGCAGGGCACTTGACCCCAGGAGCAGGTGCATAATGCAAAGAGCAACGTTGGGACCTTGGAAGCCCTTGGAAGCCAGCGGCCCATGCCAGGCTTTTCCATGGCCTCAGTGTTGAATTCTGATGTGACGAATCATTGAGAAGTATATAGCTGATCTACTTAGCCATTGCAGAAATTCAATGTAATGAAGTGACCACTTAAATTTGGGGTCGTATAGAAAAAATCGACCAGCTTCATGGTTCTGTGGCTCCGATAATTTCAGGTTAGCATGCCTAAAGTTCTGGATGCACCTTCCATAATATCATCATGGTGTTTCAGTTTGTATATTGATGTGTTCAATGTATTAGACCTACAGTGTGCTACAACGTTTAGTTGATAAGTGTACTTTGCCAATAATTTGTTGGGTGTTGATTTATAAGTGGCATATATATATATATAAATGTTATACAATTATACACACATAGATAATACATGATATGAGGCTGTTAACCTACAACATACAGCACTTTCGTGTGTGTTTTATCAGTGTATCCCCATCCCATTTCGCCATTTGACGTCATCACCCGTTTTGTCTCCCCGGCGGACTTAAGGTCCACGTCCTCAGCAACAAGTGCGAAGAGTCCAAGGACTTGTTGTTTGGGCCACTCAGGGGTGCCGCTGCCGGATGCTGGCAGTTTGCCCGGCAATGCTTTGCCATGAAAAAACCCAAGTTTGTTGCTTGCATCCCATTTTGGCATATTTTGGCTGCTTGTTTTTTTTTGGGGGGGCATTGGCGATAATCCCTAGGGAGATCCCAATTTGTTGAACTCATACTGATACTAATGATGAACATGGGTAGCATGATTAATTGCCATTAGTATTAACAAATATTAACATCAACATAAATTGATTTATCCCTCAACTACTGTTTTTTTTTTTCCAAAAAATCACCTCGCCCACTGCCCGAGGCATTCCCAGTCGGTTCCCATGGTTCCCATGGCCCAAGGTCCAAGCTCCGCGAGTCCTCCGCCGAGCTCCAAGAGCATTTGAGCGCCAAGACGGTGGGACGTTTTTTTGGGGCCACGAGGTGACAGTGGTTGGTGCCATAAATTAAACATCCACCAGGCTGGTGCCATGGAATCAACATAGCAGATATTTTGATGTGGATATTGAGAAGATTTATGATTTATCATGCTTCGAACATATTGGAAACTATAGGTGGTTGTGATATGTTGTGATGTTGAACTTCACTCACCGGAAGCAAAAGAAGGTCTTGCAGGCTTCTCATGTGGCACCTGGCAATGTTTAGCATTCCAAAAATAAATTGAACAATCGGCCACAACATGAAACTGCAGCAGGCTTCGTGGAGGATCGACTTGTTGGAAGCTCAGACCGTGGCAGTGCAGCTGTTGACACCCTCGTAGCCGAGGGAGTCACCAGAGAGCCGTTCCAGCCATATGTCTTTGGTTCTCTCATCATCGCCAACTACAGATGGAAACTCGTCAAACATCCTTTCTGAACTGAATTTTCGGATTTAGTGGCTACAAAGTATGCTTGTCATAAATCCGATTGACAATAGCGGCAAGCATCTCAATCATCCCATTAGCCATATTCTTAATTATTAATTGTTCCATATTGTTCCTGGGGGAGATGAAGGGATTTTCCCTGGTATACAAATCCTATATAGGTATTTTGAGGGAGATTGTATGATATTGTTATCTTGGGCGAATTGCGGGCAATCTTCAACTGCATCTGCCAGATCCTCTTTCCAATGAACAGTGACGCCCTTTTTCAGGCAATGCGCCAAACTGAAAAGCAGTGGGAAGGAGACTTCGAGATCACAAGCGTCCAATTCGAAGGATTCCTTGTTCGTGGCAGGGACCTGAGATGCTAATCAATGGATGTTTGAAACAACCCCCAGCAATTCTGTAATTTTCAGTTGATGGATCAACATGTGATTCAAGAAGGAAAGAGAGACTGGATGAGGCGTGTATTTGACCAAGCCGAGGCACCCTCGCCGGTGCGGCTGTCCAAACAGACGTTGGAAATGCCCCTTGGTGGCACCTGTGAGGCCTTCAAGGTGCATGGAGTCCAGAACCAAAAAACTTAAGAAAAGGTGAACTCGACTCTGCTACAATTTTAGGTGACTCTTGAAGTGAAAGATGTTGGATTTTTGGTTTAGCTAGTGGGACAATGTGGGACAGATGCATTCGTGTGGCCATTCTAAGTCGGTAGATCAGGATGGGAAGGGTTGTTTTCATGTTTTTTCGGAGTCCGCCAAGCATGGACGCCGTCCCAAGCGTCAAGGATTCGCTGCAAGATCAACACTGCGGCGTACGAAGGACGGTTGGGGGGGGGACTCCCGCCAAAGATCTGTAGGTTTGAACACCGAGGGTACCCTCAGCATTAGTGTCTCGCACTGGCACCTACGAAGCCTAGCCTACCCCTTTTTTTTGGTGATTTTCTGGCCCCCAAGCCAGGAAGATCTCCACATTGCGGTGTTTTTAACCATTGGGTCCATGCAGCACAGGACCTCATGGTCAAGGCTTTGATGTGATCTTCAATCGCTATGATCAGGCCAACCAACCAGCATTGAATTATGGTCTTGGGATGTCTTGGGGCAGCCCACACTCAGGGCTCCAGCGCCAGGCTACATGTTCAAAGGAGTGCTACCAAGTGTGCAGGAAAAAATGTTGCTGCCTGATGTTTATGGGATGGTAAACCTTTCCAAAAACTGAAAGCTGTTGGTTTTCCTGATTTTCCCATCTTGGTCACTGTTACCCAAAAAAACATCAAAAAACAATAACAACATATTAATACATATTAAACAAACATAATTATATACACAGGCCCATACATTTTATAGGCCCATGATTATCTACAGCTCAAAAATAGGCCCCATGAGGCCCAGGGGCCCTGTGCCAGGATGGTTCCGGCTGCCTCAGTGCTCGCGAGGTGCGCCGTGCCCTGAGAAGAAGTTTGAGGCACGGCCAGGGTGCAGCATGCAGGGGATGGCATGCCTTGGGGTTAAAAGGCCAGACATGGAGATAGAAATGGAGTTACCATGACTTAGTATGACTAAGTCTAAGACTTTGGTAAGAAAAAATGAAAGCTGAGACCATTAATCATGCAGAAAAAGTGACATGGAACCTGATTTGAAGTGATGGACACAGGATGTCAGCTTTGGTTTTGGAGCCGCACTGGTACGCGGCACAACTAATGGACAGGGGAGTGTGACCAGCAAGTGAATGTAAGTCGTTTGTCTAGGGTCACCTGTCAAGGCGACAGCTATGCGTTTGGAAGTCTCAAGGGCTCGTCGTTTTGTCTACCCTACCAACTACCAACGATCCCGTTTTTGATACCCAATGACTTGAGACAACAGTGTACCCATACAACGGTTTTGCGGACGACCCGACCTCCACCCGTTCACATGAAATTGAGCACTGATTATGGTGATATTTCCCAACGGGGGCGATCTTTGAATCCATTAAAACTTTCCGGTCAAATCACCATGTTTGATTAGATTCATGAAAAATTGCTATAATGTATGCTATTTTGCATATTTTGCCCGGTAAATCATCATATCATATCATCATTAGATCATCATTTAAGTTGATGATTACCCTCTGGTGAACTAACATAGCAATGGAAAATCACCATTTTTAATGGGAAAATCCACTATAAATGGCCATTTTCCATTGCTATGTTAGTTTACCAGAGGGTACCCAACCAAAAAATTCGAAAAAAAAAAAAAGAAAAAACACAACACGAATCCGATGTGAGGATCCCAGGAAACTCCATCAGTGACCGGCAGATCTTTTCCTTTTGCGCCTGGCCAGGGATGCCCAGTGGATGCCATGGGATGACCCATGGGGATGCCATCAGAAAGCTATGGAAATCTATGGAACATCACAATTCCAAATAGTTAAGTCATGTTAAGTCAACTGTTTTGTGGTCATGAATTTCATTTATATATATAATTTCCATAGCTGTGTTGGAATACCAGAGGGTATTAGAAAAATGATTGCTGAGTGTTAATCATGATCCATGGCTAATGGGTACCAACAAGAATTGATATGGAATCAACCAATGGATGCAACTTTTTTAATGTTGGCAAAGTGGTAATGTAATGCCATAAACCACCCATATATGGCATGACCCCAAAAACTGAAAAATGTCATTGGTAAGTCATTGGTAGGGTGGGAATGGTGGATCCTATTGAGCCATGTCTGAGAGGCTTTATTGTTGGCTTTGCCACATCCATGATTTTTTGGGGTAGAACGGTAGAACCCCCCAAAGTTCCAGACACCCCCAAGGTTGGATGTGGACGGCTCGGGCGCAGTGGAAATCGATGAGCTGGTCGCGTTTCTTGGGCGTGGGGGGCTTAGAAGGCGGAGGCTTTCGCCCGAATTGGTTTGAGGGCATGCCTGGGAAAAAAACACTGTAGACTCCGTCAGTTTTGGATACCCTCTGGTAAACTAACATAGCCATGGAAAGTCACCATTTTTAACAGGATTTAATAGGTAAATCAACATAAATCAACCATAAATGGGCCGTTTTCGCTGTGTGAAATTACCTTTTTCGAGTTGACGTTCGTGTTGAGGCCCCGAAGCTTCCAAGATGACCTCGGAGCGCAAGTGCCGCAACGAGGTGGCAATATCACATGGCACCTGTAGTTCGATGTTTTAAGCAGATTTAGAAACTAAATTCAAGATGATACATACTCATACATACTCATTTCCCCATATATTCCCATATATTCCCATATATTCCCATATATTCCCATATATTCCCATATGTTTGCCATATGTTTGCCATATGTTTGCCATAAACCCTGGTAAGTAGCTCTAAACCAACCCCTCCATTGTGGCCGTTTCCTGCTCGCCTCAGCTGACATGTCAGGTGTCCAACCGATCTTTCGAGCTGGACTGTTTCGTCCAGTCTCCCTGTGGGATGATGGCTGGATGTGGTGATGCCACAGGGCCACGGGGCCACGGGGCCACGGGCCAACCATTGTTGACGGGGCCCCCATCCCCATTCATTTGAAACACCCCCATTCTATGGTCTCAAAATGTCTCGTTTTATCGGGGTGAATCATGGTAAATCATGACAAATCTCCTGCTCGTGGTTTCTTGGTGGTGTTTATTATGGGGAAGGGATTACTTGGCAACCAGGGACAGAGATATTGCATGAGGAATGTGACATCAAGATTCTGCAGCCAAATATTTGGCGAAGCATTTGACAGAGGGCTGACAGAATTGTGAGCCCACCCTGAACGAAGAAATCAGGTCACACCACGGAAGAGCCAGCTCAGCAACCAGAAGAAGCCCAGCAATCGCTTGTTCTGATGCTCAGATCTGCGCCACTGGGAAGAGCCAGGGGTCAGCCATTGGAACACGGAAGACAGTTTATCCTGAATTTCCCAAATCTGTCCAAATATTACTATATATTACTATAATATATATATATATATAGTCAGTAGTTAATGAAATATGATATATATATGTGTGTGTACATATACTACTGCATCAATTCAAACATTGCCATGTTAATTGGATAAGATGTCTTCCAGGGCTTTGTAGTCCATGCTTGAGTTGTCGACTGATGGCTGAGGCCATCTCTGAATAAGCGAATGCTCAGCACGCTTCGATCCAAGATTAAGGTACCAGTGGTTGAGTCTCCAAGTGAAGCTGTTGCTCTGGCATAGGAAGGTCCAAATCGGACCCCAAAACGTGGAAGTCCTACATGAATTTTTCCCCATCTGCCAGGTGAGGGTCTCTAGATTTTAACAAAGGTGCAACTCCTTCTGCTTCTCCTTCTCCTCTTCCTTCTCCTCCTCCTCCTCCGCCTCCTTTTCCTCTTCATCTCCTCTACTGCGGATGCAGTGGGCCATGCATATCGCGAGCAGTGGATAGCATCTGGGCCCGAACTCCAAATCGCCAGCCCAGGATGCTGTGGCCTGGGCCCGAACTCATGCCAGAGAGAATGCCAGATACAATGTCAGAATAGATGCCAGACAGAATGCTTGAAAAGATGCCAGATAGAATGCCTGAAAAGATGCAAGATTTAAAATGCCAGTAGAGACGCCAGAAAGAATGTCAGAATAGACGCCAGATAGAACGCCAGAATGAATGCCTGAATAGATGCCAGAAAGAATGTCAGGATGCCAGATAGAATGTCAGATAGAATGTCAGAGCATATGTCAGAAGGAATGTCAGATAGAATGTCAGAAAATGTATATCTATAATTATGCCATATATACTTCCAGATGGCACTCGTATGTCAGAAACTATGTCAGGTGTGGGATCACCCGAATAATGTTTTTAAAGCAGCGAATATATGTTTATTGATTTGCAGATTGCAGATTTTTGAAAGAGGTCATGAAGCCCGCATTCCCTTCCCAGCTGGCAGCATCAGCCGTTGCAGTTTTGCCAGGCAGCCTCATACGCTGGTCAACTGGGATGTGAAGTGAAGGTCGGCACCATACTGTACCCTGTTGCAAGTGGTGTGTGAGCAACAAACACCATGCAAAGCCCTGCCATGCAATTGGAAACCTGGGTCGGTGGCCGGCAAAATCCTGGCATGGCGGAGGCCATGTTCTCCCGCTTCGACCACACAGGTTCTGGAGTCCTGGAGGCAACGGCCGTGAAGCCAGGGTGGAAGCAAAGTCGTGCAGGTTAGGCATGACATGCATATGGAGGTTTCTTAAGTCACCCCAAACTATCCAAGTCATGGATGGCCATTTCAGTATTGAAACCCGTGGTGACTTGCGGATACCCCATTTTAATCAACCAGATCCATTAACGATCCGTTTGGACACACACATGTGGTGTCTGTGACTATGGGGAATAAGTTGCCACCACTCCTCTTTGTACCAAAGAGATATGTGTTGAAGCACTTCATAGCCTGATCTTGGCAAGGTTTGAAACTCTTATGTAGAATCACTTTGATCAGAGGAATCATCAAATCTGGAAGCTAGGGTTACCTTGGTATAGTGGGAAAATCATGGAAAATCTCAATTGGGAAAATGATTGTCAGCCAGTGGGTTCAACGATTTTCAGACAAACTAAAATCACAATTTGTTGGTTAAAGCACAATATACCTTCGGCAAACAGTTTGCCGTGGGAGCCCCCATTGAGTTTGCCAGGAAGAGCAACTGCGACAGGTCTTCCGTCGAGCCATGAGGCCCGAGATGAAGCGATCCGTTTCGGTGTCGTCATGGTGAAAAGTTGGTTGTATACCCAGTCCTTGGGGCAATGGTCATCAATCTATTTTCACTTCGAGATTGACCCATGATTCATGTGTGGATTCCCATGGATGACCATGAAAAACCTATCATAAAACCTATCATAAAACCATATTAATCAATATCACATAGCCAGGTTTTTTCAACTTTGCATGCTTCGACATGGTGAACGGTTCATTGCTATATTTACCCAGTGGTATCGGTTCATACCAGATGATGATTACTATCATCCCTGGCAATCCCTGGCAGCAAAATGATGGTGAAAAACATTGGTAAAAAGTGTCATGAAATGCGGAGGGATAGAGGAAAAAGGATGGGCCAACATCACATCTAGTACCAGCCATGTGAGCTGGGATAGATCCAACACATTTAAATTGTGCACACCTATGGTGGTAGAACTTGGTTTTTTTCATGCTTCGTTTTTGCCAGCAAGGGGAGTATACTGTACTATCCACATCGGAATTCCCAATCATCAAGTGGCAAACCAGCAACATACCCTTTCATTCAATATGATTTACCTTTTTTTTACCCTACTATAAAGACGGCGGTTGTTCAACAGTTCAGCCATTGGTTGTGACTCAAGCGGTTGCCACCCTTTTATCATCGTCGGGGATGATGCCCAAATTGCACCCATGGAGATGTACAGCCAGGATTCCACCAAAAGTGATTTCAGATGAGCAGATCTCCAAGCCCGGCCCTGAAAACTCCTTAGGCAACTGGTGACCGAGTCAGAAAGATTCCCAATGATGGGTGGCAAAGAGTGTTTATCCTGGAAAAACAGATGTATAGAGTTTGTTACTATAATATACTATAATGATCTATAATGCATATCTACTATATCTATATTATATATCTATTTGTATATACATAAACTATAAACATATACTACTGCAAGTGGCAGGGGTTCGTTAAAAAAAAACTGCAGATTTCAATCTTGCGCGCGTTCAATCTACAAAGGGAAACAAATGGTAAAAGGGGGAAACTAGGACAGGACAGGTTGGAGGTGAGGTGGGAGGCTGTTATGTTTTTGTTCAATATTGTAATCTGAAATGTTTGACTGTTTCTTTTTGATTATCCTGCTAAATGTTTTGTTGAGGTTGTTGTACTAATGCTTGGGTGCTATGATTTTATGTTGGTGTTCATGTTCGTTGGTTTTGATG
>Ga0126342_10005189_pt1 | contig 22621 bp, 22 predicted proteins | sample Cyp1metagenome_FD_92528 | JGI IMG/M metagenome (GOLD analysis project Ga0126342, IMG submission 92528) | Coral microbial communities from Lord Howe Island, Old Settlement Bay, Australia - Cyphastrea 1 metagenome | ecosystem: Host-associated > Invertebrates > Cnidaria > Coral ...
ACAGGTGGAGTGGAAAAATCGCAAAACGCATTGGTACGAGGCTGTCAGCGCTGCACTCAACTTTCCATTTTTGAAGGAAGTCTCGCAGAATTGCTTTGATTTTGATGTTGTCAAATGCAAAAAGGAAGTCTCGATGAATTGCTGCGTTTTTTACGTTGTCAACTTTGAAAAATGAAGAGGTCTCGCAGAATTGCTTCGTTTTTGAGGTTGTTAAGTTCAAACATTGAGGAAGTCTCGCAGAATTGCTTCGTTTTTGATGTTGTCAACTTTCAAAAATGAAGACATCTCGCAGAATAGCTTGGTCTTCAAGGTTGCAGATAGACAGGTAGATAGACAGACAGACAGACAGAGAGCTAAATAGATAGATAGATAGATAGATAGATAGATTGATAGATAGATAGATACATAGTTAGATAGATAGATAGGTAGATAGATAGATAGACAGACAGATAGATAGATAGGTAGATAGGTAGATAGGTAGATAGGCAGATAGGTAGATAGATAGATAGATAGACAAATAGCTAGAAAACTAGAGAGCTAGAGAGCTAGATAGATAGGTAGATAAGTAGATAGATAGATAGATAGATAGATAGATAGATAGATAGGGGGATAGATAGATAGACAGACAGATAGATAGGTAGACAGATAGATCAGTAGGTAGGTAGGTAGATAATCAGACAAAGATAGAGAAACAGAGAGAAAAAGAGAGAAAGAGAGAGAAAGAGAGGAGACATCAAGCACCTGTCAGTCCATCAGTGGCTTCGCTCTGCCATCCCTGATTCACAACAATCAACCTCTCCTATAGGTTTCCTATTTTTGAAACTTCCGCCACCGCCTTGTGCGGTACTACTACTGGTTTTCAATAATATAACTCAAGTTGAAAAACAAAATTACAATATAATGCAATATGATACAACATTACTATAATAGTACTATTATTTTAAAAAAAAATGTAGAATGTAGAATAATTTGGATAATAATATTGAATAAAGTGTTTTTTTAACACATAATACAAGAAAATAGAAAACAATATAATACAATACAATATAATTATAATATAATGTATATACTATGACATTACATATAATATAATATAACATAGTTCAATATTAATATAATTAATGTAATATAATATAGTATGATATAATATGATACAATAGAAAATACAATATAATAAGATTAATAAGTATATATCTCTCGTTCTGTCTCCCTGTGTGTGTCTGACATATATATAATTGTTTTAATCTGATCATGAATTATGCTTTAAAATTACCTGCACTCTTTTGCAGTTCGAATCGATTCTCCATGATGCGTAATGCATACATGCTGGTGGTGCATTTACTCTAATATATTACTAATATACTCTAATGTATCCATCCCATCACCGCAAGGAAAGAGAAAATCGATTCTTGAGATCCGAACATATAAGAACCGCTCGATTTGGCGTCCTGCTCACCATGCAGCTGCATAATGGCAAAATGATGGCAAATGTTTTGTCTTGATGTCAAAATGACCTTCTACTTGGCGTCGGTCCTTTTGCAGTCAGGTCACCAGGGATCTCAAAGTAGATGTACGGAGTGGTCTCAGGAAAACGAACCATGAAGAAATTGAAGATGTCTGGATATCAAGTACATCAACTAGTCTCAAAATGTGTCCATTAAGATCCATTAAGTCTGCAAACATCAGCAACATAGCTGCAAGAGATACTGAGCCATAGTGCAGGGTCATCATTCAGATTGTCTGCCACCTGGCACGTCCAGCCATTTCTATCCATTTCTCACAATACCAAACAAGATGAAAACAAGATCAAAATAGATCAAACCAAACCCCAATCCCACATGCGGCCCATATGGCATCGATCTGCCTCCGTGTGGGCGGACAATTTCTTGAATTTTGCCTCGACACGGTGGACACGCGTGGGCGCATTCAGAAAATTGCTGAGCACTTGCATTTGTGCTCAAGGGCAGAGCCTTCATCCTGCCTGCATCCTTTAAGAACCTTTGAGTAATCCTTGAATCATCTTGAATCAATCCTTGAAGATCCTGATATCTTCCAATCCTAGCCATCTCTGGCCATCTCTGGCCCATGCTGTTCCTATCTGTTTGGTCATTCTTCCCGCGTGCGGCTTGGCTGAAGCAGCTGTTGAACCTGGGGGCCCCACCCCTGACAAGTGTTGTTTGGCCGCTGCCTCCAATGCTGCGCGCGCATCATTGCCTGCACCTGCAGTATTCCCTCAAGCTGTGCGTCTCTCAGGAAACCAATCTGTTGGGGGCAGTTAGGGTGCCTAATGTTGCGACATGTTGCGACCCTTGCGATGTTGTGAATGTTCTGTAAAGACCATGTTACAGTGAATTAGAATCGGTCGTCCATGGTTCAAGGCGAGTGCGAATTCCCTTTTTTGTCGTCGCGCCGAGAAGAGAGCCATAGTCTTTCGACATGGCTCTGAAATGTGCAGGTCACAATCTACACACACCAGCACATGACGCTCTTCAACGATCCAAATCAAATCATACGGTTGGCCCCCTAAGGCCCGCCAATGACTTTGCACACAAAGATGCCAGCACGCTACCCGGCAAAGAAACTCTTGAAGCTCCTTGCTGCTGGCATTTGGTCATTTGAATTCATTTGATATTTCAGTTTGGTCATTTGAGTCATTTGGCATCTCAGATTCCGAGGGCGCAGCGGCGCAGCGATTTCATGGATTTTCATGGCACCCCATGCCCAATCACCCACGGCGATTGGGTCATCGGGCATTGGGCACCAAAGGCGCCACAGTCGATGGCTCAAGGTCTCTTTTAGAGGACCATGCGAAGAGGGCAGTTGTGATCTTGTGCAGAGCGGTCTTTGATTGTGAAATTAATTGTCTAATTGCCGTGAATAAATCATCTTTGCATAACATGGCGGTACAACAAATGCATACAAATGCCATGCTGTTTGGCTTCAACTTCAATTTCCAAGAAATTGTTGGAAATGTCTTCAGTTCAATAAAACAGAACATGATCAAGTTCCCAAGTTCCAAAGCTGCCAGGAGGTTGGAAAGCACCACCAGGGCCACCAAGGAATGCGTAAAAAATAAGAATAAAATTAGGACAAACATGGCAAAATATAGCCCCATTAGCCCACTGCCATGTCTTCTTGAGAATTCAAAAGGACACCGTTAAGGAGATCTGCCACACGCACCACTGCGCACGGCGTTGGTTCTGCACAGGAGAACAATGCGCTAAGATGCGCTAAGCAGGGGGTCACTAACAAGTGAGCAGCACCAAAAATGGGAAAAACTTTGACAAAGTTGAGGTAGAAAGACTCCCCTCATGAATCTATAAATGAAAGTATGTGTCACTGAGTGATCCGCAGGAATTTTCTGGCACTGCTCGATCATGGCAGATTTCTAGGGTATATACCCATTTCCTCTCACAGCACCATCATCATTCCCAGATCTGATCTTGTTGGTTACCACAGAGGGATGCCATGAGCATGAGCTCCAAAGAGCAAAACCAGGCAGAAGCCCAGACAGCTAGAACTAGACACCAATTTGGATTGTTTTCAAGGGAAGCACTTCCCTCAGTTCCTTCGACCTCATACGCCTTAGCGCAGGATGTTCACTTTTATCAAGGCATGCTTCCGTCAACTTTACTAACCGGATTCGACAACAATGCCATGAATGGAGACAAGGATCTGCAGCAGCATCTGTGGTTGGGACAATGGGTTCTTCTTCGGCCTTTGAAGTCATCTATTCAGAGGAGATGTGCAACTCAACTCTGACTGATAAAAAATGGCTTCAAGATGCTTCAAGTACTGTAAGACGGCCGCCCCTGCAAAACCATCTTCAAAGAAGGCCGCGAGACGGAGCTACGTTTGCCTGTCAGCGACCAACCCCGAGGCGAAGGTCAAAGCCCCAAAGCTGAAAGAATCTGAAAGCCGTGACAACGACCTTTGACTTCTTTGGCATCTCTCTAAGTCTCTATTCTCTCTCATATCTTTTTGTCATTTTTTGTCATTCATTTACCCAAAACAATTCTGAAACCGGGCGTCTTCCAATGTCTTCCATTCCGTTGTCGCTGGGACCCACGGTGGGACCCACGGTGGGACCCACGTGTCGCCTGCCGGTGTGGACAGACTTGTCCGAGGCGGTTGGCTCTGAGGCCGCGCTGCCGTCCAGCCTTCACAGGGGATCTTTGTAGATCATTAGAGCATCACCTTCAACGATATACCTGATATATACCTGATATAACATGATTTTTAAATATATTTAATGACTTATAAACTGTCATTGCTGGTCTGTGATTTGATGTGATGTTTGATATGTTTGTGATTCCATGATATTCCATGTGGTTGCCGGCCTTGTGCTAGTTTGGCGGCTCCTGCCTGGATCTCCTCACAGCTGCAGCGAGCGTGTGATGCTGAAAACCTGTGCGACCTTGTGAGATATTGCCAGATATTGTGAGACCGGCGGAAAAACATGCAGGCTCCTGCCAAATTCCTTCAACACTCTCGGAGACGGGCAAGATCTGCACATAGTTCCTACCTTGCTGGGCCCGGCGGCCACACTCTGAAACCAGTTCGACATTGCCGGACGACCCAAGACGACCCAAGAGTCTAAGAGAATTTGCGGCCATGATGCTCACTGGAGTGCCCAGGAAGCTGAATTCCTCGCAAACTTCCTCATCTTCCTCTTGCTCATCATCCTCGTCTGTCCAGCCCTCCTCAGTGGCCCCATGTTCTCATGTCATGTTGATCTCATGTTATCTCATGTTGATGCGACGGCAGCCGTGCAGACTCAGAAACACATGTAATTGACTATTTAATCATCACACAACGAATTGAAAATCGCTGATTTGTCAGAAAGAAGTGGATGCTCAGGTAATCTCACATGCACACAACGTCTGTGGCAACAACATCCGCAACCACTTGGGTTTATGGCTAACTTATGGTTTCTTGATGTTTGTGGTGTTTGCACGTAACAAATCGTAACAACAGTGTCTCTCCTCGCTCTGCTCGCTCTCCGTCTCTGTTTCATCCTCGGAGTCCTCCAAGAAACTCACAAAGCCAGGGATGCTCTTCACCTCGGCCACAAGTGACAGGGCACTATGAGAAACATGCAACGTATGGATCCATATGGGCATGATATTATCATAATATGGTGATAGAATGTGATAGACATTGACCGTCAAACATCGTCAAACTCCAATGACCGAGGAATTACTGTAGGATGGAACTGGGACATCATCCCAGCGGTGCCGAATCTACGGATTCCTACGGGTGCTTGTGCACCCTTCAGGGCAAAACGACAAATCTACGAGGAAAAGTTCGGTTTCAACATGTTTTCAACATGTTTTCAACACGTTCAACGTTCTTGGACAGTGATCACCTTGACTCGGTCTGTAGGCTTCTGACTCCTTTTGTGGGCTCATGTGTTTCTGCTTTTATCGTGGGAGAAGTGTCCTGCATGGACGACGAAACTGATGTCCATGCTGCCTTCATAATATCGCACAAATCACGGTGAAAGGCACAGAGTTCAACTGCAGTCTGATCGTGCTAAACCAAAACCAGAAGAAAAGAACAGAAATCATCTCCTCCGCATTTCTTTGCGTAGACTGTCGGGCAGAGAAAATCTGAGGCAGCTTCCTCTGACCCAAGGAACTCAGAAAGCCTACGCTGCTCCTGCAATGGAATATCTGCGAAGTGGTTTCTGCAAGTTTCGACAAAAAATTGCAATGATCTGTTTTACATGGTTGACTTTTCTCAGATGGACACCCCAGCCAGAATGTGAAACAAGCAAATAGACGTGCACAATGAAGCTCTTGAACAACATTAGGGCCCAAAGGACTCTGCAAAAATAGCGTTTAAAGTTTAATGTATAGAGCATAGGCAATTATATAGTAATTATGTGTATATATGTATATGATTGCATGTATATATATATCCATCTGTGTGTGTGTTATTCTCACCGTGGAGTGGGCGTATAATTTTCGTTGAGAAATGTCAAAATCACATTTTTTTCTCTCGCCGCGCAGTCTCTTCCAGCCGGGCGGATTGAACCCAAACTCACCAGTTGGTCGCTTTATTGACCCGGGTCCTACCTGCTCCTTGTTCACATCCACAGTTGTCAAATGGAGGACGGCCACAGCATGGCGGATGGCTTCTTCGGACCAAGCTTCTCCACTCTGAAGCGCTGGCAGCAGTTTGTTTGCTTCCAAGACTGGAGCTGTCACCTCACTGAGGGCACTGAGAGTCTGAGCTGCGCGAAAGTTCCGCAGGAACACCCTGGGGCGGTCTGGCAGCAGGGCGCGAAGACCCAAAGCAGTTGACAGCTGCCGAAGGCATTGCGATGTTACAGAGGTCGTCCTTGAGAGCATTAATACAGAAACCGATGGCAAACGCACCAGAGTTGACACCCCTTGATCTGACACTTTCGTCTGAGATAGGTCCAAGTGTTCCAATTGCATGCCAAGTTGTGGCAAGGGAGCTGGTGCAACCCCCCCTGAAACACAGGACACAACAGCATCGGTGAGGTGCACGGAACCAGAAAGGCTTAAATGAGTCAAGTGCAGCGGAGGCAAGCCTCGACAAACAAAATCATCCAACAATCCTGTGCAACGGCAGCACAACAATCGTTGCAATGACGGTCTCGTTCTGGTGGGGAAAGACTGGGAGATGTCAGCAATAAATTGGCCCATCAAGAGTGGACAATCTTGAAGCTGCAAGATTTTCAGGCTCATATTCTGACAGGATTTGAGAAGTAAACGTGACAACTGAGAGTCAGTCAATTCAGGCATATGGCTCAGAAACACTTCAATCAGGGCCTGGTTCGGAAGAAAGGACAGGCTGCGGCACATCTCTGGCCCTGCGATTCGCAGGTGAAACGGAGGCCGTCTCCGCGACCAAACGGCCAGGGCCCGTCCCAGCCTTCCGTCGTCCACGGCCAGGACGAGCCTCAGAAGTTGCACGGCGATGAGCTCAGGAAGGCGCTGTAGGTCCACGTCGTCGCCTCTCCAAAGAGCTCGGGCCAAAGTCTCCAAACAAATCGCCTGTAGACTGGGCACCATGGCCACCATGGCCCTGGCCATGGCCATATCATGGATATCATGGCATCATCAAATTGAAGTCACTCTTGCTGACTGGAGAGAGATGACAAAAAGCTTGAACGTGTCAAAACACCATTTCAACTTTCAACACGCACGTTGATTTTATTTGATTGTCAACTATTTTGGCAACCATGACCTTGTGGCTTCACTTCGAGTCACTATGGGTAAGGATCAAGCCACTAAGTCACTAGGTCGGTTGATCATGGTTGACCCCCGGATGCATGTCCCAGAAAGCAATGCAATTGACAAATATTCCATAATATTCCATAATATTCCACAATCCAAGTCAGATCCAAGTTGTGAGATGTTGTGAGCATGGACCCGATCGCCGATGCTGTGCTTTTGGAGCCAAATCTTGCGCAGCTGCTCCGTTCAGTTCCACCGAGCTCCACATGACACACGCGACGCACGCATGTTGTGCAGCTCCTCAAGTGATCCTCTTTCTGCCTCGTCAGCTCCTGAAGCGAGCGCTGATTCCCTGATAATATATCTGCAATATAATAAGTATATATAGTGTATATTATATAATAGATATATATATATATATATATTGATTTATTTATTTATTTATTTATGTATTTATGTTTATTTATTTATTTATGTTGTATATATACATATATGTTTTGTGTATATATATATACACACACTGACACACACTTCACATCATTTATACTCATCATCTGCTCAATATATGCCGTACGAAATAGCATATAGAAGAATTCTAGGCTGTTGGAACAGCTAGCGACGCTGCAAGACGCTACAAAACGCTTCAGTTTCCTAGAGATTAAAGATTAACGATTGGCTAACGAGTAGGATGATTACAGTACGTCGTAACGATAAGATATGGAAAATGAATTGAAATGAATGAAAATCAATGAAAGTCAATGAAAATGATGCACAATGATGGAAGCTGAAGGTGATTGAAAGTGAGCAAAGTGAGCTCCTCCCGTCTTGCCAAGTGTTCGTTTCGGCGGTCTGCCAAGCGCTGCTGCTGTCTCTCCAGATGCTTGGCCTGGCAGCATCGAGCACTCGAAGATAGGACACTTTTGGAGAACAAGAAATGAACAAGGACTTTCTTTGTTCTGTCTTTTCCATGCTTTTTCTACAAGTTCTGACAAGTTCTCAGAAACTCACATCTGGAGCACACCATCCTTCTCACAGAATGTCACAGACGGTTCCTACTTTTCACATCTTTTCACATCTTTTCACATCTTTTCACATTATCCAACATCCAGTAGGACCCTCAGTAGGATCCAGATACATCCAGTAGGCCCTACAGGTCCTACAGGTACATAGTAAGACTGCCTTCTCGGATCCATCCAGGCCCAAGAGGCGGAAGCCCTGACCACAAGATATGGCATATGGCAGCAACCAAGAACGGAAAACCTACGGAGAACCCACGGAAAACCATGGAAAACGGAACGAAAAAGCGATGAAAAGATAGGTTGAAGAAATCACAAGAAATCACACCTCTCACGGCACTCTCCTCACTTGAAGTCGGCTCAAGATGTTCATAAGGTATATTTTACAAGAAATGTAAAATGCAAATCCGTTCGTCATCCCCTCCTGCCACTTCACCCTTTCAGATATGCCATTGAATCACAGCCTCCGTCAGAACGCTTTCCTTGATCTCCTCATCCAAATTCGTTGGAGTGGACAATGACGGCGCCGAATTCACCTCTAAGAGGAAGAGCCTGCCCATTTGACCCAGACCCAGACGCAATGGACAGGGGAAACTTCGCCGGAAACACCCTCAAGAATTAAGCCAAACCCGTTTGCCAATTCAGTTGCCATGCCGAATGATGCCAAATCTATGTCTTGGCTATCTTCAAGCCTTTGCTCCTCGTCCAAGATGAAATCAAAGCCCAGCAGCTCAAAACAAGCCTCGCGTCGGCCCCAGAACAAAAGGACAAAAGTCCTTGCAGCTCCTCAAGGGTGGTCTCTAAACTTGGTTGAAAGAGTTTCCTCATAGCTCATGAGCTTCTGCTTGTTCCATGACGTGCGACACTTGTAAGAGTATCATTCGTTTGGATCACTTTCTCAATCCACCAGCCTCAATCTACATCACATATCCCACTTCCGATTGCAGCCATGTCACACTTCCACCACCATCACGTGAGCGGCCAAAGTACCGATCATAATTATCCTCGCAGAGCTCGGCAGAAAGGAAACAAGATCAATAAATTTGGGCAAATTTGCTAAAGCACCTGCATCTTAGCATGCCAAAGTTGCAGAAGCCGGCACCTGCATCTTTGGGCCAATGGCCAGCAGGGTCTTCTTGACACATTCAGCAATCTCAAGCCAAATGTTGTCGCCTCGGATGCACAGCTGATGATATACATTGATACTGCGGCGGTGCCGGGCATGGCTCAAGTTTGAACATTTTGAACATTTTGAACTGCTTCAGATTAGGAAGATTAAAAATGATTAAGGCTTGAGGTCTGTACCACCCTCGACAGATTCCAAGACCGTCCGTAAGGATCGCTTGCTGCCAGTGGCTCCATCCTCAGTGTCTTCCTCGGTGACTGTGTCCACTGGCGACAAGGGCCACACATGGCCACGAATCCCATGCGATATCATGCAACAGCACAGGACAGAAGCCATGGATAGCCATGGATCATGGCTATCGACTATCATGGCATAGAGATCGAGATGTATAGAGGGAGGTTTTTCGTTTGTTCTGAGATTACATCGATGGTTGCAAGGAGCAAGGATCCTTGTGCACAGCGATCTAAATCTAGTATAGCTACGTATGTATATCTATGTGACACTATGTATACAATAACTGTATAACCAAGTACAGTAATGATAGTAATGGCGCGGTTGGGAACAGAAGTCCAGGTTCGAAAGCCTCACTTTCCCAGTTGATCGAGAAGTTGGTGAAGTGCATCTCCCGCATGTCCAGGTTGTCTTCATCTGGCGCTTCATAGAGATCCGTGCAGAATCGGGCCAGGCCATCAGTGTAGAGATAGACCGTCAGGGGATGGACGTCAGTCACCAGCACGTACACCTGCACGGATCTGCACGGATCTGCAGGGTCAGTTTGAAGGTCAGTCTGCAGCAAGAGCTTTCAGCAGCTTTCAGTCCAATTGGATCCAATTGGGTTCCGATTGGGGTCCGATTGGCCAAGCTATGCCAGTCCTATCCAGTCCTACTTGTTCTGACTTGTTCTGACTTGTTCCGATCTTCCTTCGGACTTCCCGTCTGAGTTTCGTGCCCTCATGTCCCACTTGTAGCCATCGATCAGCAAAGGTTTGCTCAAGAAGCTTTGCACCACCAACTTCTCCGAGTCCAAAACCTCAAGAGCCGTGCGATGTCTGAAGCATGACCAACAAAATGGATCAAAATGAAACAAAAAGGCACCAACCAATCTGCTGCCAAAGCTTTCGGCTCGGTAATGAGACACGCAAGAAACACAAGCCCCTTGGGCACTTGGACGACTGCAGTGGATTCAACACACTTGCTGCAAGGCTGGGGTAGTGGCCTGATGATGCCTGATGCCTAAAGATGGTCTAGAGATGTCTAGAGTCTAGAGGACTTAGAGACATTTAGAGACTTAGTTTCTTAATGTGTCTTAGTTATTGAGACACTCCCCGGCACATCACCATTCGAACAAGACTCTGCAGCTGAGATGCTTCCTTGAGTCGGTTGCGCGGCGCTCTGACATCTGACGCCCGGACTTGAAAAAGGAAAATGCCGTTGCCCCGAGCAGCAGCCCGTGGCTTTGCAATGAAGGTCAATACACTGTCCTGACAAAGGATAGCAGCATTTTGCAGCAGCTATCCGGCCCTACAATTTTCTTCACCGATTAAAACGCCTCAAAGACCCAAGACGTGGCTGCCTCCTCTTCGTCTTCTGAAGTGTCTGCTGAAGTGCCTGTACTGGATTTCTGCCACAACTGATCATAGAACCAGACTAAATTGCCAGTGTATGCCAATGTTAATTCACAATATCTATCAATATCTGACACTATCTGCCATGAATGGACAAAAGACTTGCTGTACCGCAACACATCTGCCAGGCACCTCGGAGCGACCGTCGACCTCTGGACTTCGAGCGATCACGGCTGTGCAACCTGTCCTCCTCCAATGGCAACACATCAAAATAGCTGGTAAATGGATGTTCATCCCACTAAAAATGGTATTAATAGGTATTGATCCATAGCCATATTTCTCCATGTCGCATTCTCCGAATGAAACACCCATGCCCTGTGAGGACTACTCAACACTACTAAGCCCTGGCACCTTTGATCGTCGTTCAAAGCTATGCCGCACGAAGCCCCAAAAGCGCTGCACATCACCTGCCACGGAGACTGAAAGCTGCCCAACCGGCCCAACAGCTCCGTAGCTCCCTTGGAGATCTTGGAGGACCAACCGATGCCGAACGAAATGACAGAACATGATCTGTGGGGCACCCTGCCTGGTAGAACCCATGTCTCTGGAAAGAAGCCTGAGTATTCATGCAAAACTTTTGCTTACAGTATTTTTACGACATCTGGATCAACCGCATATTAGCCGCGGGTTTCATCTGCCAAGCGGCTAAACTCCTCAGTTCCATGAGGGCAAAGCTGCCGAATGGTCTGCAAATGTTGCGCTAGAAGATCCTTTCGGCGAATAATCTGCATCAACCTGAGAAAAGTGGGGCTGAAAGCGCTGAAAGGACAACAGCCTTGCAGCCTTGATGTGACTTGATGTGGCTTCACAGCTTTTCATCAGTCTTTCATGTCATTGTCAAACCAGCATGGGGCCACAAATTTCAAATTTCCAATGGTTTCCACGTGCATAGCAGGGCTTTGTGACCAGGTGACGGAAAGTGATTCACTCGTTGGAAAGGCTTCAACTGCTGCACTCCCCGGAACAAAGCCGCAGTCGTGTCTCCCCAAGCCACGTCCCAGTTGTCATCGCCTAAGCAGAGTGACATCGCAAGGGGTCCTGTGGACAGCTGGAAAGATCTGAAAAGGGGAATGAGATGGAAGGAATGAGAATCCACTTCAGAAACAACACTTCAAGCTTGGGATAGCTTGGGGTTCCTTGGAGTTGGGAAGCAAGCGAACATGTACAATAAACAACTATTCAATCAATAATTAAGAGCATTGCGAATGTGCTTGTATGTTGAGACTGGACACAAAAGAAGCGGCCGGCAAATTGCAAAGGGAAATCAGCCCCTGTGCATGCATGGATACAGTCGGCCGGAAAGATTATACAATCAAACAAATTAAGCCAGGGCCTTAGCTATCTTAGCTTACCAATCGACGAATCTGCCTGATATCCTGTGATAATCTTTGATTGTTCTCGCACAAATCATCACAAATCTCATAACTTCGGACCGAGATACCTGCATCACATTCCCGCCAACCAACAAGCCTGATTGTGTCCCGAACCTACGGGTGTCAGTGGCGTCAGGAGAAAGATAGCAACAGGATTGATCAGGAATGAATCATCGGAAGACATCCTCCTGCCCACAGAAAACATTGTATTCTTCTGATTGGACTTGGCATAACAAGCTTGTTTTGCACAGTCTTGACAGCGAGATCTTCCAAAGGTTACCATTTGTCAACTTGTGTCAACATATATGCGAGAAGGCCGTTGCTAGTTGCGCAAACGAAGGCAAGGCACGATCTGCGGTTTGCACTGTACGAACTTCACGCGTATGCGGTCACGCTTTTTGCTCTTTCCACCCCATGACATTGCTCCCAGGGTCCCCCAGGTGTGAATTCTGCCTGTGAGCCAGATTGCAACACGATTTCACGCAGATGCTGCAAAACTTTGAAGAAAAAACGATCGAAACTGCCATATGCTGAACAGGTTTTGTATATTCCTGTCACATCTTGTCATCTTGTCACATTATTTGTAGAGCGTGACCATTGAGGCCATGGCGCGCTTTGTCAATGGGCAACACCTGAACCTGCCTCAGTGTAGGACCGTTGACAGCAACAAACACACGCTCTCACTCCTTGCACTCATCGGATGGTATGCAAAACATTGCAATACTGGGATCTCTGAATAACGACGTATGAAATCATGGTGCCACCACGAACAACTACACTATATTCATGAGCATTGCTACCATCCAGTCTTTCAAACGCCGCTTGGGGAGCACAACTGTCGCAGCTTGACCGACTTGAGGCTTCCACATGTGGTTTGCGCTGGAGCTTCCCATTGGGATCCAGCGCTCCCACACCCTGAGACACACAGAAGGCTGCAGCAACATGTGACGAATAAATACGAATAAATCACATGAAATCAAATTGATTTAGGTCATGAAACTTGTTCGTTAAGGTGAACCCAAATTGTGAATATGTATCATGGAGATTCATGGAGCCGATTAAGAATCGAGCAGGCACTCCTGTCCTGGTGACAGGAGCATCGAGCAGTGCGGATGAATGATGGGAGCCAGTACCCAGTGCTCAGTCGACGCTCAGTCGACGCTCAGTCGACGTCCTGCGTCTTCGAACATCTTCCGAAGCGCTGCTAACTGCACCTGAGACACAGCGCAACTCAGCAACCCGCTGGGATTGCATCTGAATCATGATCACAATAGGAAAATGGTTGTAGCTGAGAGAGATCTACCACAAACAATCAACCTTGGGATATACAATGATATACATGTCAAATATCATCAAAACTCATCAAATCACATATGTACAAAATCTCTACAAATACCTGAGGATCCTCAGGGATGTGTGGGGTTTGCATGGCTTGTGCCTGCAAAGCCTGCTGCAGCTCTGGCGGACATGCAGCAAAGCAGGGCCTAGCTCCGCAGCTGGGCCCATCAAATAAGGGTTCTTGATGGTCCTTGCATGTCATTCATATTAAGGAATAATGAAGGAATATAATGAAATTAATGAAATGCATCTGACTATATTATGGCTATGATGCAAGTTCTACGGACGTAGTCATATCGATCCAACGACTGTGCTAACAACACAGATTTCAGGAATTCACTGAACCTGACAGCATCTAAGATACAAGCGCGTGCTTCACTGGCAGAATCTGACAGCCCATTTGGGAAGCAAACGTTCCATGGGATGATATAATGTGGCTGTGGCTGATGGCATTCGAATATGAATTTCTTGGCCTGAACGTGGTAGGGATTCACTGGCCCACGCCTCAAGTCGGCAAGACCATCAAGATCTAGAAATATCATGAAATATCATGAAATATCTAGAACCCAACGATATCCAAAGCTTTCACCGGATCCACTTCAGGGATCTTTCTCGTGCACAATGATCGAGCTCAAGACGCTGTGGCAATGTAAACCTCTGTGGTAGCCGTCACTATCATGTGCTTCTCCACCTGACAGATCTGACAAGTGCATTCCAAGTGCATTCCAAGTGCATTCCAAGTCATCAAATAGCAGCGAGACACACAGAACCAGTCAGAAACGTCTCTTTTCACCTGATTTCTGAGTGCTCTGTGTTTCCTATGTTTTCCATTGGAAATGAGGACCTCATGGACTTGCGGCCTTTGCTGCAACAGACCAAACCAGAAATCATCAGAAATCTGCCTTGGGGTTCACCAGACAAAACCAACCTGCCAAGATCTGCGAAGATCTGTGGAGATCGACAAGCATGACAAGCCACATTCACCAGCTCAGATCTGCTTCAATCAGGACGGCGAGGCAATCTGCATGGGGCTCAACCACCTGACACGGCCCATGGTCTACATCCAGAGAAGCCTATTGAGCGGTTTCCGGTCTCGGCTGCCAACGATTTGGATCTCTCTCTTCTTTTTCCTGCATCGAAGATTAGTTCTTTTTCCTGTGAAGTGTCATGGTGTTGAAATGTGTTGAATCGGTGAACTTCATGTAGCTCCAAAGGCTCCGTCCTGGGACCTCCATCTCTGTTCTTCGGCCGACCTGAGTTCTCCAACCATCCGCTCCAACCAAAAAACACACACAGATATATACATATATAATGATATAGTATAATATAATATAATATATACAGTAGATCGATGTGGATGTAGATATTATGTTATACAGTGTAAGAATAATTATCAAAGAACGTTTGCTGAGTCATGTCGTAACGTTTGGACTTGTATTGTGTTTGGACCAGGAAATCAGGTGAAAAGTTGAACTCGTTTCGAAGCTGTTTGGTGCATCCAAAACCCTCGACTGAGCGCTGTCACTGATGGAGATGGTGATCATCCTGCCGCCGCAATCCAGCATCCCGTCGAGGTCACAGGCAGCCTCCAGAAATGACTCGTCCATTGATGTCAGATATGTCAGATATGTCAGATATGTCAGTTACATCCGCATACATATCTCATCATATCTCATCATATCTCATCCTCGGCTCGGAACTGAAGTGCCTTGCGTTTGGCCCAATTCCCCAGGACTCTTTTCATCTCTTTTCTTTGTTGCATTTGACTAGCATTTTCCATCATTTTCCCATGACCACGGTTATTGCTTCTCAATTTTGCCCCCTCCAAAGGCGTGGAGCATCAGGCTATCATTTCAGCAGCCCAATTCTTCATTCACGGCTGTGCACATGAAAACGGTTGATGTTTCATGTTGTTCATGCTATGTCAATTCCTCTGGGACCGGATTTGTCACCTCGCCTCTGCCTCCTCGGGTGTAGAGAAGGTCACCCAGCCTTGGCCAGTTTTTTTTCCCACGTGCAGTTGCAACATCTTGCATCAGGTCCATCAGGTTCAGGTTCCCGGACCAAAGCCTTTGCAAGGGCTGCCTTCGCCTGAAACAAGAGCCCTAAAAGCCTATTGGCTTCTGAGTTAGATCGAGACACCACGGATCGAAGTGCCTAATATTCAGAACTGTCACAAAGAGTTCAAAACTTTGTTCGCGCCCTGAACCACGAGCCTGCTTCTCTGGCCAAATGCACGCGTTCGATCTTTCCCACGTGCTTCAGCGCTGCCTCCACCACAGAGTCACTTCATGTCACTTCTGCAAGCAAAGCATCAAAGAGCAATGCAAGAAGACAAGATATTTCTTGTTATCAAGTTGTGTGGGTTATAGTTATTCCTACACTTTTTTGCCTGAGGTTAATTGATATATCATATATCATTTGATATCTATCTTGACATAACTTGACCTTGAACTGTTTGGGGATACTCTAGGCTGAGAAGCGTCTGTTCTGCAAGGATTCTGTCTGCAAGCTATCAGCACTTTGCCTGGATTCGCTTTTCTTCGATGTTCGCAGGCAAGCGGCCTGCACCATTTGCTCAGGGCACAAGGCCCTTCTTGCAAGTGCGTTTGCTATTCTTACTCCGACTCCAAAAAGAATTGGAGCTTCAGAGTTGGATCTGGGACTGTGAGACCCTGCGCAGATCTGACAACTGCAACTCATCATCTGAAGCATCAAAGTCTGATGTCGTTGTCAATCCATGTCAACGGAGGCTGTCACCCAGAAAGACGGTGTCTGGCTCGATAGGATCTTCTTCTGGCTCCTCAACGCACAACATCACCAGGGCAAACGATACTACCTCGAGATATTTCGGCCTAACTCGAGATATGTCCTCCATAGCGGAGGCATCTCGCTTTGTGCTCTCCCGCTCACCTCGACTCAGGTATTCGGCTCCGGTGGAACTTTGGTGATTCAACAGATTTCAACAGTACTTGGTGCAAACAAGGCAATTTTGATTTCACGAATCGTCACTCAACAGCTGAACGTGCCGCAGTCAATGACGCGTTCTCTGAGGCAAGATCTAGGCGCTGTCACCGTTACAAACGGATTCGGCCTTCCCCAACCGGCTGAGAATGTTGCAGCTGAGAATGTTGCACAGCTGATCCATGCTGATCCCGTGGGATCAAGATGAATCGCCAACAAAAAAACAGTTGGTTCACTGTTGGTTCATGACAGCTCGAAATCAAGGCCCCCTGGCGTTGTATTGGCTGGACGTTGCTTCAGCACCTAACAGAAACAGCTTCATGTGATTGCCGTTTGGGTGGGCGCAAAGTACCAATAGAACCAAGTTAACCAAGTTGGTTCCACAATCCGATTTACTCCTACTATCTCCATCCTATCTCCTATTGTATAGCCGTATGGCCTAAGGTCTTCCTTGAGCTTTGCATAAGATCCTGGCAGTTTCTGGCATGGTGGCTGCCGGGCTCAGTGAAAGGCCTCATTTGAATCGTCAAGCATGTGAGGTTGCCTGCACTCTGCGGCTAGCATGTTGTCATGAATTGCAATCCCACATCATAGATCCCGAAAAACATGAAAAACGGAGATCAATCAAAAGAATACCTGGCATAAGAATCATCAGTTAATCATAAGAATTAAGCATAAGCAAATGACATAAGTCTGCTATGATCAACAAAACATCGAATGATATCGAATGATATCGATTTACATATTATACATATATGTATACATATGTCATATCATATGTCCTTGGCTGAATGTTCAAAATCTCGATCACCATGCCGCCATGGGCGATTCCGGGGCCACTGGCCGTGGAATGCTGAGCGTGCCTTGCCTTTGGAGGCGACCTGGCCAAAAATCCCAACGGGCTCGCACTGCGAGACATGTGCTATTCGTGGATACTGTACTACATGGTACCATCAAGCAATTGATAATTTTGCAGATTTTGCAATTGATATCTTGTAACTTGTAAATCATTTTTGACACTGACAAAGTGTTGCTCAGGATATGGCCCTCCCCAGAGCAATGCATCGACAAACGTGGCCACCGTCTTTCGTCTGAAACGGCCTTCGAGGCAACACAAGAGGAGTGCAAAGAGTGGAAGGCCTTCATTCTGTCAAGCACACAACCCACCATTGACATGGAAACCCTGGCTGATTCCAAAATGTCATGCATAGGTACTTATAGGATTTTATAGGGCACTGCATTCTACAAGGTATGTCTCTGTGTTCGTCGCTATCAATATTGCAATTCACGTGGAATTGGCTGAGGCCACTGCGCTCGCTGGTAGTACAAATCTGCACCGCCAAAGATGTGATATCTGCGATGCCGCAAGCCACAGAAAAACAAATCTTTTTTGAACACATCACGAAGTAATCACGAAGTAATCACGTCAAAATCAGCAGGCAGATTCACAGCTTGGCACGGGCAGGTCATTGTAGTGTGAACCATTGTATCAACCATTCACAGCGTGGCTGAATCGTTGATGCCCTTCGACATGCACTGCCCAGAAATAGCCATTTCCGCTTGCCTGGCCTTGGTTCCAGCCTAAGCATTCTATGTCAGTACTGTATGTCTGAGTCTATGTATGTCACATAATGCGAATGTCAATGACTTCAACCATGGCGCATCATGAAAACTCCTGCAGTCTTTTTTGATCTTTTATGATCTTTTTTGTCCATTGAGTTTCTGGAGGCCCACGATTTCTGGGCCACAGGTGAAGGCGACCACATCAAGAAAACCCCGTGGCAAACTGCCACAGGGATCCACAAAGGTAATGGCCACATGTTGCAGATTTTGGATGATTTTGGCACATTTTCATCACTCTCATCCTTCGGGTTTTGGAAGCGGTTGCTCGAATGACTTGCTTCTTTCACGTCCGTACAGCCAATACCTCCGTGGAGGTTCGGTCCTCGGGCCCCCATTCCCGACAGCCTGTACCTACAGTTTTTATCAATGTCTAGGCTGTCTAGGCTGTCTAGGCTGTCTAGGCTGTCTAGGCTGTCTAGGCTGTCTAGGCTGTCTCAGTTATCTAAATTGGTTTCAGCGTTTGGATCATTTAGCCCGGCCCACTGTTAACAGTCATCGTATCTACCAACGCCGTGTCACTGCCTTCATCACCTTCGTGCCAAGTCGCAAGGACGAAGATCTCTGCAGTTTTGCTGAGGTTGAAGAAGACACCGAGGCATCTTGCAAAGGGTGGCCATGCTGGTCAGCTGCCATAGGTCTGCCAGAGTCGGCTGTCGAGATGAGACGAGAAACAAGCTAAGAAACGAAATCAAGAACAACTAATTAATCACAAGTCACAAGCATCATGAAAAGGAAAAGGACAAGGAAAGTCACACAACCACAAGGCGAATGCCAATAATCAGGATATATCAGATATATATATATATATATCAGGATACTGAGCCTACTGGGTAGGTCCTTCCGGCTGTGCGTCCTGGCGTCCGGGCCTGTCGATGCGTAGGTCCAAGTGGGACGGCGGCGATGGCAACGTGCCCAGATTCGGCGCCAACGCCAGGGCAAAGGCCCCGTCGAGCGCGGTGCATTCGTCCGGCGCATGGGAGTCGGCCCACATGGGCGCTTCGGCTCGTTGGAGCAACGCATCCGTTTTCACGTTGTCGAGGCCGTGGATCTTTGCCACGTGCTCCTGTGCCGGCTGATCAATGGCTGGTCTTGCGGATTTGACTTTTGGTTTGCCCCAGACTTGGTGAAGATGTGCGGAAAGAGATTGAAACCATTGAGATGTTTGACGCTGACAACTGAGGTTGAATAATCCCCGTTTTAACCATTCACTGCAGGGATGCATGAAAATATATGAAAATATTGAACCTCCAGTCACATACATATGAGATCCTACGAGCCCATTGAGTCTGTGTCTCAAGATGATATCGTGATTACATTCGAGGTCCTTCCATGTCCTTCCTGTGTCTTCCTGTGGCTTTTCATGGCAGGGGAGGCTGTCCTTAATAGCAGCCCTGTATTCAAGGATCTCTTCCTGGCTGGGTGGTGGCGCACCGTTCTGCAGTTTCACCTGGCACTGAGAGGACAATGTCTGATGGGCTTAGGGATGCTAAAATTTCTAAAAGCTTGTCACGTGCGTGCAAAGAAAGAGACTGCAGTGCAACGCGGCCATGTGCAAATGCATGAAAACCTGGCCATGTCCAAGCAAGATCGCGTAACTCCCTCTCTCTCTCTCTCTATCTATCTATCTCTCTCTTTGCATCTGCACTGGAAAGTACGGTATATTTGTAGATGTGTTTGTGTGTGTGTGTACGTTTAAAGGGAAACACTAAATCATGTGCATTACAAGTTGAACATACACGGACGCATTTGCGCATTTGTGCGTGCCTAGCCTCACTCCCAATCCCGCTGGATCCCACCATATCCCACCTTAAGGTTGGAGATTGCTCGCAGCCAAAGTTTTCTCTCACCCAATGATCGAGCCGTGAATTGGTGATCTTCGATTGAAAAGCAGCTGCAGTTGATACCTTCACCAGGTGAAAACCCGCCTGCTCAACATACACTGCACACAACTTTACATAACTTTACCTCGTTAGTCTCACATGCCTCTGAGAACACAGTACGTATACATACGTTTGCCGATGTTTGCCGTTTGCCATCGTTTGCCACAGATTTCTCTCCTTATTCGCCTCTAAATGATCAAGAATATCAAGACAAGCTGCCAATCTTCTCGCAGCAAATGGACCGCTCAGTAACATAGATTTCGCTCAGCTGATGTGTACAGGTCTCATCTTCATAGAAAATAAAGCGGGCGTGGTCTGGTGTGTTCACATGCAACTCACAGTATAGAACCGACGCCGTGAAGCAATCGTCATAATGTACCAAATAGCCTGCCATCAAGCGGGACTCTGAAAGCTCCCCATTCTTAATCGGATCGCAGGAAATTTGAAAGATGGGAAACAAGGACTGCGTCACGAGTCTCATAATCCGCGAAATATCCAGCACCCAACGTGATCGCTCTTCTTCAGCATCACGCTCACTGACCCCTCGAATTCCAAAGTAGTAGCAGGCGCCCTGTGCAAAGAGTGAGATCTTGAAGATTTTGAACTCCGAGAAGTTCATGCCATTGTGGTTGCTCCTGGAAGATAATCAAACAGGCACATGGGGATTATGATTCTTATGATGATGAATGATTTATGATGATTTATGTGTGGTTGGCGTTCCATTGGAGACACAATGAGACACAAGAACAAAAGCGTCCAAATCCAATCGGCTAGGGCACTGAAATTTGCAGTTCCGGACCAGGGTGAAGGGCGTGAGCGATATAGAAACTTCTTGACCATCGGTTGAGAAACGAAAACCATTCACGTGGAGAAACACTCGCACCTGGTCCACTCTCTCCTTGGAACACAGGCTCTTGAAGACTCTCAAAATGACAAAGGGGCTTGCAGTTGCAGACTGAAAGCAACAGGCAACCACCTGCTGAATTCGATTGCAAATTATATGGAGCTGCACAGGCAATACTGCACAACGGCACTCGGAGCAAGTCTCACCTATCTGATGGACCTAAGATGCTGTACAAGTGCCAAATAGTGCCAAAATCTCTGATGTAATTTTGGAATATTTTGGACAAGTCTCTTCGGTGGACAAGTGCCAAAGATCCCCCTCGCGAATGGGAACACCTCTCAGTTGCTGGTCAGCTGACATGGAATAAGCTATTCTCCCTGCAGCCTTCGGAGCCGGGGTCCATTTCTCCTGGAACGTCACAGGACTCAGCAATATGAGCGAGTTGACTCACTCATGTCAGGCTGGGCCACCAACTTGTCTCAATACAATCAACGGTCAATGATGAAAGAAACCCATGTCGGCATCATGCCAACCATACCCTCATGACCCAAATGTATCCAAATGCTGCATACTCTTGCATGATTTGACAGCGTTATGACATCATTTCACCCGTCATAACCCGTCATAACCCGTCATAACCCATCATAACCCGTCCAGAAAAACCATCACTATCATCACTGGTCCCTAGAGGCCTAGATGGCCCAGTCCTCTTGCACCTCCTCCAGTGGCGGCATGCCGGGTGCACTGGACACGTCGTGCCGGTCCCATTCATCGCGGCTGCCACAAATGCAGCGGCACAGTGTTGCAGAAGCCATGCCATGACGGCGGGCCCTGGATCTAAGATCCGTGCAAAACGGCAAAGTCTTGAATCTTGAAATATCTTAAAGCTGTTTGATCCTAAAGCCTTTGCTTCACAAAATCCTGTGATAGGTCACAGTCACAGTCACAAATGTCTTTTCTGCTCGGTACATGTCCATATGGGAATTCAGCTGCCAAATCATATCTGGTTGAGAGCTGTCTCATAGTAGAGGTTTACCACCATCATGGCTCAGAGATGTGCGGAGAAAATGTTGGCCAAAAAATGAATCCAAAGTTGCTCTTGTGTACAATGTGCTATGATTGAAGATGTGCATGGGCCAGGGACATGCAATGAACCATGTTTGGTGAGAGTGGCTGGGCGTCAAGAAGAGTGCTCATGATCAAAAGCATCAAAATAGAATGACCTGCCAGTGCAAGGACTGATGCTTGTGGCGCATAAACCCAGGAATTCTACAATGATCGCCATCTGCCAACTCTTGAGGCACTGGCGCATCACAAAGCTCGGCGATGGCTGGTGAGCTGATCTGAGGTCGGCTGAAAATGGGTTTCATGTTTTCCAATGTTTTCCATGTTGTTTTTTTGTTGTTCCCCAGGCGTCTTCACCGATTTTCTGGCACTCAAGTACAGTATGCTACTCGGTGGAAGAAACTTCTCGAAACACTCAGCATGTCGTGCCGCCCAAGACAGGCTGTCTAGAGCCATGACTCCATGACGCCATGACCTGCACCTCGCAAGAATCTCGCATCTCCCTGGACCTCCCTGGACCTCCCTGGACCTCCCTGGACCTCCCTGGACCTCCCTG
>Ga0126342_10005190_pt1 | contig 22621 bp, 14 predicted proteins | sample Cyp1metagenome_FD_92528 | JGI IMG/M metagenome (GOLD analysis project Ga0126342, IMG submission 92528) | Coral microbial communities from Lord Howe Island, Old Settlement Bay, Australia - Cyphastrea 1 metagenome | ecosystem: Host-associated > Invertebrates > Cnidaria > Coral ...
AGAGAAGAGAAGAGAAGAGAAGAGAAGAAAGAAGATCAGAGAAGAGAAAGAGTCAGAAGAAAGAAGATGCAGGTGCGCGAAAAGGTAGGAAAGTCGCGAAACACTATGTTTTTCCAATGATTTGTGGCCCCGGAGGGTCGAAAAGTAGGCTCGCTAAAGCGGCAGGTGCGGAGCCATCTGGCCAGATGAGAGATGAAAAATTGCACGCCGTTTTGGCGCGAAGCACATTTCGAAGTCAAAATGTACAAAACACACCATGCCCGGACCACTTTTGGAAGTTGACATGTCGAAAAAGTGCAGGCCGTTGTGGCGCGAAGCAAATTTCCAACTCAAAATGTACAAAACACACCATGCTCGGACTCCGGACCACTTTTGGATGTTGAGATGTTGAAAAGTGCACGCCGTTGTGGCACGAAGCACATTTCCAAGTCAAAATGTACAAAGCACCCGTCCTGGGACCACTTTTGGAAGTTGAGATATTGAAAAAGTGCACGCCGTTGTGGCGCAAAGCACATTTCCAAGTCAAAATGTTAAAAACACCACATGTTTGGACCACTTTTGGACGTTCAGATGTTGTTTTGCGTGGCAGGGGCAAGGGACTGTGCACCTTGTCAAAAGTGAGTAAAAACGTGAGGGTTTTGCAGCAGTTTCAAAAGTGTTGGCAGGCGTGGAGCATTTGAAGAGGATCTGCAAAGATGCATTTCGCGTGGCAGGCGCAATACAAGAGACATGTTCACCAGAGATGTTAGGACGTCAGGGCAGAGATTTCCTGAGAGGGGTTGCATTTTGATGCGTTAGATCTTCAGGTTTGCTAAGATGATTCTGCGTGACAGGTGCAGCACTTCGTATGACCTGGCCTCACTTTTTCGTGGCAGGTGCAATACTTTAAACAGATGGAATGGAAAAATCGCAAAACGCAATGGTACGAGGCCGGCACCTTTGCTTTAAATTCTTAATTTTTGAAGGAAGTCTCGCACAATTGCTTCGTTTTTGATGTTGGCAACTTCCAAAATTGAGGAAGTCTCGCAGAATTCTTTTGTTTTTGACGTTGTCAAGTTCAAAAAATTGAGGACGTCTCGCACAATTGCTGCGTTTTTGATGTTGTCAAGTTCAAAAATTGAGGAAGTCTCGCACAATGGCTGCTTTTTCAAACTTGCAGATAGACAGATAGGTAGATAGACAACTACAACTAAAACGACAACTACCACTACCACTACACTACTACTGCTGCTGCTACTACTACTGCTACTACTACTGCTACTACTACAAATACAAATACAAATACAAATATACTACGCTACATGTCGCTACACTAATTACACTACACTACGCTAATTACATCTAATTACACTACACTACACTAATTACACTACAACTGCAACTACAACTACTACTACCACAGCTGCAACTACACAACGCAACACTACACTGCATTAATTAATTACATTTCGCCGCAACTACACTTAAAACTAAAACTACAACTGCAACCACAACTACAACTACCACTACATTGCACTACGCTTCACCACACTAATTACAATGCACTAATTACACTACCCTACACTACCGCTATAACTACACTACTTTAAACTAGACTATACTAGACTACACTACACTATACCACACTACAGTACACAACACTACAGTACACTACAATACACTACACCAATTACACCACACCACAACTACAACTACAACTACAACTACAACTACAACTACAACTACAACTGCAACTACACTACACTAATGACACTACGCTACGACTACAACTCCACTACACTACAACTACAACTACAGCTGCACTACACCACACTACATCCAGCAGTTGTGGGTGAGGTTACCACTGCAACCATTGCAACCGTTCCAAAAAACACAACTCCAACCACCTTTCGGTCCATCAGTGGATTCGCTCTGCCATCCGTGATTCACAACAGCTCACCTCTCCTAATAAGTGTCCTATTTTTGAAACTTCCGCCACTGCGGAAGTGCGGTACTACTGGTATTCCGTGCAGCCTGGAGCGTGGCAAATCAACATGAAATGTTCAAGAGTTCATCTATGACCTGTTTCCTTGTTTTGGGGATGTTTTTTTGGCTCAAAACCTGTTAAAGGTCCGAAATCTTCACAGCAAAATCGCAAATTCACGTGAATCGCCAAAGTCATCCCATATCCCATAGGCATCATTCCACATATTACACCCCATCCCCATACTGTTGATGAATCCATTCACCGGATTGATCCTCGTCGTCACTGATCTCGTCGGCATCTGGCGAAGCACGGAAAAAAGTGCGAGTCATCTTCCCCCAACTGGGAAAAATCCAATGGAAGCGGGACCAAAGATTCAAAAGTATTTTACCTATATGCTCCATGGTTGTTGTGGTGCTTGTATATTTAGTTACCATCTCATACCTGCGTCCGGGTCATTGTCAACAGTCTTGGGGAAAGTGGAGGAAAATGTTAGCATGGATATCTGTATGACTTATTTATACAGAAATATAAATTCATCAATAACACGGATATTCAGGATTTACGTTAGGATTTACGTGGGATTTCCAGCAACGCCCATTCAGGCTTAGCCTAGCAAACACGCACCATCAAACAGTTTGCATTTCTTGGTGGATTTCCCAGCCGTCAGAGTGGTGGGAAAATCAACCGTGGCTGGGAAAGGTTTGATTGTCGGAGGTTCCATCTTGAACAGCTCCCAACAAAAACAATAGCAGTCGTGGTTTAAGAGAGGATTTACAAATGTTAGGAAATGGGATTATAATGGACTATATATATATATATATCATTGTCATCCCATGTTGTTTTCCTATTTTTCCTTAGGGCCTTTGTGCCTTTGGGACAGACTTAGTTATGATGATTGAAAGCAGTAGCCCTGAAGCATCTGGGCCACTGGGGATGCATCCACTGATGGCTCTGTTAGGAAAATGGTGATTCTATCTGACAGAAAATGGTAAGTAGTTTATTCTGCTGATGTATGAAATCCCAACCTGTTGCCTGTCCAGTTTTGTGGCAAGAAAAACATCTCAAGCTGATGAAGGCCCAGCTCCGTCCCCAGCTTTTGAGGTTAAAAAATGCCGTGTTTGATCCCTTGGATCACAGACCTACGTTTCTTGGTCACGTCACCAATTCTTGTTCTTTGCCCAATAGTTCGATGTGTCAATCCACCTCCTCCTGCATGTTTACCTTTTGCTTCTTTGGTCTTGGTGAAGGGAACATAGATTTTTACCCCGTGGACATCCCCCATTGTTGCCCTCTGGTAATTAAGAGTGGCAATGGAAACCTCTATGAATGGTGAATCTTCCAGCATGCCACGTTCGATTCCAGCACGGTAATTGCTCATTGATTCAATCCTTCTATTTGGCAACTTCAATCTTTGCATGGCAGTGGCAGGACCTCTGGCTCCAATCACAAAACATGTTGGGCAATTGGACCATGCAGATCATCACCCCAATCATCCCATGTTTTACATCTGTCTGCAACATCTATACTGCCAAAACATGTTCTCACATAGCATACGTGCATCATATCTGCCAACAGAAGTTTTATTTGCCTTTTCTGAAACGGCATCCTACACCTTCTGTGCGCAACCAGGTCTCTGAAATTTCAGCCTTGATGCGCCACCGTAGGTTGTCAGCCGTCGAACACCTCCGACCAAAGAGGACATCAACCGCCGGAAAGGGCTACTCTTTTTGTGAAAAAATTGTGCAAAGCATTGAAATCAGGCGTTTCTTCTACGTTTGAAAGAGTGAATTTCGGGTAATTGGTTGAACAAATCATCGATGGCTCCTTCATGCTAGTCAAATAGATATTCTCTTTTATGGCAGTTTGTGGAATCGAGAAACAAAGATCTGGAGATGTAACTTGTGGCACCTGGGCTAGAATCCCCGTTGAATGAGTGGAATCCTTGTCTTGTGAAGAGTCACCTCTTCTTACGATGGTCTAGCAGCTTCTCGGGCACCAAACTATGAGCAATTACGGACATACCGCCTGCCGCAGTTTATCGCAGTTTATACGAATCAATTGTATATATTTGTATCATGTGGCTCTGGACGCAAAAACAATCATCATTTCATATAATTTGCAATTAAAATATATATAATTGATCAGCAACTTCGCCGTCTGTTTGATGAGTCCAAGTCCCCTGAACAGCGATTCTTGTTTGGATACTTCCAAAAACATGGAAGGTCGTTGCACAATGAAATCAACACACGGTGATTCCTGACACGTCCCCTTTTTTTCCCATGTGCGAGTCCGTCTGATCAGCTTCGGAAGGTACACCTCGACCGCCTGAGTGCTGGAATCTCCACATGTCCTCTAAGAGACGAGATTTACCCCTGGTATGAGAAGATGTTGATTGGTTGCAATCACCACAGTGCTTTTTTTTTGTCCCAATGGAGAAGTTTTGCCTCCCCTGTGTTTGTTGCTTCCATGCCAATATTTCCCCCAAAACTGGATGAAGGGAAAATCTACTGGAGAAAAACCATGGCTTTCCTCTAAAAGAACGATCCAGATTAGTTCAGTCGCAATTCATGTATCATCAGTAAATCCGTTTTCCTGCTGGTAAACTCACCGTATTGTGCACATCATATTCTTCGTTTCTCCAATTCTGTTGCTTCAAAGGGTCCACTGCTCGAGTTTTCAGCCCAGAAAATCAGCACCGCGACCTGCAGGCGTTGGGAGTTCGGTAGGGCCGGGCGGTTTCACCCACGTGGGGGGGATTTCGCCAACAAAGATTGATAAACAGTAACTACAGTAGATAGTTACTACTTAATCATCATTTCACTGGGTTGGTTTAAGGGAAAAATTCGAGGAAAGCCCAATCAACTTGATGGGGAAAACCATGGTTTTTCTGTCAGTTTTCTGTAGAGTTTCCCTTTAACCAATCCACTGGTCATTGGTTCCATGAAATCCGGAGGCAGTTTTTTTCTGGTGATATCCCCACCACTAGCAGAAAGACAGGTGACCTGACCACTATTTTACTGGGTGGTGCAAGATACCACAACCACAGTTGGGTGTTGAATCAGAGAAGTTGATGATTCGATTGTCAAGCAATAACTTACTGGTGCGTTTTACGAAAAGGGAATTTTCGGGAATGATCCATTTCATCAATAGTAATAATCATCCCAGCAACCCCCAGTCCCATCCATTCCCTACGTTTAGCACCAGTAAGATAAAAATGAATCATCTTTCTCAAATACCCTCTGGTAAACGTTTACATAACTATGGAAAGATCCACCATGCTATTAATGGGTATATCAACTCTAAATAAATGGCTATTAGTCAATAGCTATGTTTGACGTTAAACTAACATAACTATGGAAAATCACCATGCTATTAATGGGTATATTCAACTATAAATGACATAACCAGGTTGGGTAATTTATGTGTGACTTCAACTCAACAGGCGCCAACCTTGGTGAGTCGACTCGCGGGGCGCCTCGCAGGGGAGGATGAGACCATAAGAGCAGGGCCGACGTCTTTCCTTTCTGCGCCTGGCCGAGTGCATGACATCGGCACAGCCGGATCTATCAACTCGACTCTGACAGAAATGCTACGTTTGAATCCCCTGAAATTGATGAAAAATGATCAGTATTCGGTAGTTATGGATCAGTAGATTCATGCCAAAATGACCCCCGCCCTTTCGGTAACAAGGAGCGCAAGAGTTTTGAGCTGCCCTGAGATGTTGCTTTCATCTGCTAGCCTTCCCAGGTGTTCTGTTCATTGCTTGAATCCCCATCTTAGATCATCTTAGTTGGTAACTTGGCAAATTCTCCATGTTTTTCCTTCCTAAAATGGGGAATCCCCAAGTCACCATGGCTTTCAATCCTATGTGGTCATCCATGACGACTGTTTTTGCTTGGATGAATTTGGGGGTACCCCTATGACTTAGGAAACCTCCGGTCAAATGTTTGGAATCCGATGGTTCCAGCGCATCAACTCCCTATCTTCGATATATCGAAACCCCACAGCCTGCTTTGCAGCGTTCCCTTCCGCCGCTGCAGCAGCACCTAGAGCCACTACAGGCACCAGTGGTGGGACGCCAAAATAGATCAAAATAGATCAAAATAGTTCAGATGCCATGTTCGAACTTTGTCCAACTGACATTTCAAGGGTTCAACTTATTTTGTGGAAGTAACTCATCCAAATAGATATACCAAAATACAAAATCATACGAACGAAATGCTGTCCAACCAAAGTACTGACATGTTTTGAGTAGCTCGTCATTTCATATTTCTTTGGTGTACAAAATGGTTTACAACCAAGTAATGTCAAGTCAGAATTAATCAACATCCCGTTATTAATCAACCTCCTCCTCCCTTTTTTTTTGCAATTTGAAAACAGGTGGTCCCCCAGGATTAAAAAACCGTTTTGGTCGGACATGATTAATCAACCACCAGTGCTGAAATCCTATTTTGTTTTATTTTCCAACTCTCTTTATTTTCAAATGGTTTCCTTATTCTATACTTAAGTTGAAACCTCATGAACACCAGAATCCATCACTGCTGATCATTGAAAATTTGAAAAAAGAAACTATTCCCCAAATGATCGATGTTTAATTAAAGTCTTTATAAAAATCAGCAGTTTCGATAGCTCCCAAAGGGTACCCCCCATGAGCCCATGTCCTCCATTAATAATAACCAGGGTTTGCCCCTTATTAATCAACCCCCTTTCTGATCCATGAGATTTTAACAATCAAATCTTATCAAAACCACTGGAATTCTATGAAGATCTAATTGACGTAAGCCATATCCAAAGTTTTATGGTTCAGAAGATGCTTATTATTAAGGGGGGCTCCACAAGGTCTACCCTGACCTTCTGGGGGGGGGAGGGGTTTATTAATCCGGTGTTGGCATTACTGACATTTTTGAAGTAGTTCGTCTGATCACAAAACACCTCTTTAGATCTCCGGGCAGCCCCTCGCCTGTGTCTGGTGGCGCTTCCTGTCAGGTTCAGGCCAGATGATTTAGCCCAAAGTTTCCCAACGGTATTGAATATCAGCTATCGTTTCAATTAGGATCAGCCCAAAGGTTGTGGAAGACTCAAATAACGTGTATTCAATCTATATATATATAGAGAGTAATTTTAGTATCTTTATATATATATATAGATAATATCAAGTCACCGGGTGATCTGTTTTTTTCCACCACAACCCAAGCCCTGGCGACCCGCCTTGAGCTGTCTCAGCTTCTTATGCACCGCGTGAAGCAACTGCCTCCATGGGGGGAAATCCAGCAGTATCATATAGAAAATGTGTGTGTGTGATACTGTTAATAATGGTTAATAATGGTTGATAATGGTTAATAATGGTTAATAATGGTTAATAATGGTTAATAATGGTTAGTGATGGTTAATAAGTAATACTGGTTAATAATGGTTAATATATGTAGCTAATATACTGTTAATAATCCAATAAGCTGTTATTGGTTATCAACCATTAATATGTGGTTAATATACAGTACTGTTAATAATGGTTAATAGTAATGGTTAACCAATATGGTTAATGATGGTTAATAATTAATAATCTGGTTGGTGGTATACCTACCCCTCTGAAAAATATTAGTCAGTTGGGAATATGACATTCCCATTGCATGGAAAGTCATAAAATTCATGTTCCAAACCACCAACCAGATAAATGATCATAATAAACTACTAGCCTCTGGTTATTTAACATAGCCATGGTATAGATGGCCCATTTATAGATGCTTTTCCTATTAAAAATGGTGACTTTCCATGGCTATGTCAGCCACAACCAGATGGTTACCATTTACCCTCTGGTAATTTAACATAGCTATTGAAAATCACCATTTTTAATGGGAAAATCCACTATTAATGGCCATTTTCAATAGCTATGTTAGTTTACCAGAGGGTATAGATAGCATGCTCTCATAATCTTGGAACGAAGCTTGGAACGATCCATCGCTGGTCCACTGACCTGGATTCGTCCACCAAATCGCGAATTTCTTTGGAGGAATGTCCACCTGAGCTCGTTCAAGGGTGAAGAATGCAAAAAGGAACACTACGAATTTGTGGAACACTTCTGAGGGGGTTATGTTTATATATGTTTAATTATGTTTATATTATATAGTTATATATATAGTTTGTCCAATTGATTTCCACTACTTGGATATGACACGATGTGACCAGCAAACCCTGATGGTTTTGGTCTATATCAACTGGGTCATCTTTAGGTGTAAATGCTATTAGGTACCATATGATACCAAATACAGATACATATCCCTCGAATTGGGTATGTAATCTTCAGATATCTTCAGGATAAAAGTTCTGTTCCTAAATTTGCCAGACTAATTATAGATGGTATGCAAAGGACAGAAGATGTGAAACATTCTTGAGCCAAATCTGTTCGACCACCAGTCCTCGCCAAGGGCGGTCCAGGCGGCTGAACATGGGCATCATCTTATTCTGGGTATAGATGTTCACCGCATCGGCCGTATCATGAGCAATCCTGGACGTTTGGGGCTCGCTGGGCATGTTGTTGAAGGAGCACATTGTGGGATAATATCTGGGGACAACTGAAGTGGAGGTAACCGTCTTCAAGCTAGGACCCAACAACTTTGCCTTTAAGTGTTCGTAGATGTTCTCACTAATTAGTAGTGTATACTTAGTCTACTTTGCTTAAAGGGATTTAAGGCGTTCCCAAGGAACGAGGATGCAACCAATGATACAAAAGATCTCCAACAAACTGATACAAACTGCACAGGATAGTCCCTAGCCCTGGGTCTCCTATGACTCTTTACTTACTGGTGCTTAGTAGGGAATGCGGGAATGATCCATAATGACCATGAACAATCATCCAATTCCATCCAATTCCCCCATTCCCTATTACTAATGACCAGTAAGTTTATGAGGAGGGTCTGCACAGTCGTCAGTAGTCATCATGAAGTCTCATGCCTTTCATGGCTACGCTTGAGGCAATCGTACATACAGGCAATACTCCCCCGTATACAGTATACAGCCAAAAATTGACCCCTTCACCTTTCAAATTAAGCTGAATCCCCTGCAGGAATAGGGGTCCACAAGTTGTGTCTCTTGACAGATTTTTCGCCCATCCAACTGTAGATATATGATACCATAGCCATGGAAAATCACCATTTTTAATAGGCAAACCATCTATAAATGGGCCATTTTCCATGGCTATGTTAAATAACCAGAGGGTATCTCCAATGTTCCATGGAATCAGAATCTTCTCAACTCTCAATCAACTTACATAGGGTCCGGGGTCCCTGGGCCTCGCCTGTTGGTGTCTGGGTCGTTCTCGACGACTTTCTCCTTCTGCTTGGACATCTTATCCCTGAAGAAAACCATCACCAACATTGGATTTATGAAGTTGCTAATGTCAACCCTGGATTAATGGTTTATTATAAACCATGGTTTATGAAAATTAGGGGGGTACTCCTCCAATAGTCATTTCATCTAAAACCATCACTGGTACCCCGGAAAACTGCCATGATGATCCCGAAGCCAAAAAAAAGGGGCAAAACATCATTGGATCCAACAGAGCCCGCTGTTTCTGGTACCAGTAGAACTCAGAAATTACGGGGGTATCCATCAAAATCCATTGGCATGATTTTTGGGCACAATACGTGGATTCCCGTGGATTCTATGCCCAGAATCCAACCCGGCCTGGTTATGTCAACACATAGCTATTGAACATGGCCATTGAAATAGTGGATTTACCCATTGATAGCATGGTGATTTTTCATCGTTTTTTGTATGTTTACCAAAGGGTAATCTAGCTCTGTGCAGTGAAGCCATGGGTTAAGCCAGGTTGCACTTCCGACTTCATGGCTGCTTCCACCTGGATTTGGGTACATACCATTTCGGGATGATAGTTACCACCTATAAAAATGGTGATTTTGTGATCTATTATTGGATTTTCCATTGGTTTATCATACTTTTCTCTTGTGTTGGAAGGTTCGGCATGATTTTGACGCCCAGTTGATTTGGGTCTTTTGCAAAACGACATCATCACTTCGCCAAAGCTGCCTGATGTATTCAAAAATCATCTAGAGATACTGTGGATGGAAGAAATCCTGCACCACCTTCGATGGTTGAAACCCTATAAATAATGGTATAAACCATCTATCAACTGGTGCAGGATTTCGCAACATCCACAGTATGTCTAGCAGTCTAGCCATGGCATGGAAATAGATGATGAATCACCTAGCCTTGAATTCCAACCTTGAAAAAAGAAACCATGTGGCCACCCCAGTGGGCTTAGTAAAAAAGCTTGGACTCAACTGGATGCATGTGCCTAGCTGAGATCAATTACACCAGTCCTGGGGAACCGACCATGTTTAACCTAAACATACCTAAACTAAGCGACCGTCAGTTCTGGAGACCATTCCCCTTCCAACGTTCCTTAACACTTCTACAAACTACTACAAACCCCAGGAGGAAAAAAAAACACAGAAACGTAATTTATAACTATTTTAGTAGGATTCTACCTTTCAAGTTTTTGAGGGATTGCTATATGATAAGGTCAATAACTTTCCCAACTTCCATACCGTCATCTATGGATGCTCAGCTAGTGCCATCCTGTGACCCTTGAGCTTCCCCACGGCATTGCTCGCCTGAGAAATGTTGCCGAAGATCCAGCGAAGCGGGGTTGCCAAAGCTAGCTTAAGCAATAACACACATCGTGCACACCGTTTGGAAATATCCAAGACCAGTCATGTATGGATTGATACTTAGGGTAGTATGAATGAATGTTTTGGACGCACTTTGGGTTTTGCCACTTCACAACGCTCTACAATGCCTGGCCTTGCCCAGCCACGTTTAAGTGAAACACCCTCTGGATCATCATCCCAGGATATCCCTGCGACCCAAATGTCCTCATCTTCTGCTTTTTCCGCGTTCTCTGAAGGATTTTCATCCTCCTCAGCTGGGAAAAATTGACTCTCAGCTGGCGCTCCCCAGGAAGAAACAAAGATGCACTGGTCATTGCAGCAACCCATCCCAAGCGTTGGCTATACAGTTTGAAGCACCCAAATGTTCCAAGTAACTACTAGTACATTGGGATCAAGTTTGGGATCAGCGCAAACACATATAATTACACATGATGCACATTCAGTTGCGCCCAATCGCCCATATACGTCATCATCGTCGTCATCTTCGTCATCGTCATCGTCATCATCATCATCATCATCATCATCCTCATCCTCATCCTCATCCTCAACCTGCGGCTAATGAAACTAATTGCAATTGAATGCAATTGAAAGTATCTCATTTAGTTTGATAAAAATCCCAAAGATGGCACTGGAAAATCCATGAAAATCCCCTAGTTAGTTCGATGATTTCCCAACGTTTGAAACCTCCATGACTCGTTTCAGTTGGCTTTCCCAGGCATTGCAATGATGACACCGAGACGGGTAACCATTGGCCAACAATCGCCGTTTCGCCGGTTCAACTGTGTCACACTTCTGGCACTCTAATGGCATCTTTCAACAACCAAAAATCCAATACTATGCCGTGTTTGCTGTGTTTTTTTTCTAATGGGCGATTTAATAGAAACCTTCAGTTGGAAAATTGAATTTTACAGAATCCATCAGAATCCGATGATAAAACTCATTTCTTCAGGTTCATAAAGAGCCTCAAATGTTGAGAATGAGGCACGGCTCATTGTTTGGCTTAGGGATTTGTGTACCACATACCAAGACTGATGAAACATGAACTGTTCTGCACTCATTGATGCGCTTCATGGATAGCAGCTAGCCATTCTGGCCATATATATATATATATATTATAATTATATATAAATTATATATGAATAGATTGATCATGATTGATCAACCCTTCATCCTTGTGGCTCATAGCCTTAATTTCAGAGTCTCAACGTTTCACCGTTGAAAAATCACGGGGCGGGTCCCCATCCCCAGCCACGGAGCAAAGGCTGAGATTTCCCCAAGACCTGATGGAAGATGGTCCAGGAGGCGACTACCGGCCTGGTTTTTACATACCAAAAAAAATGATGGGAAAATCACCATTGTTAATGGGAAAATTCACGTTGGTATATATGTATATGTATATGTATATGTATATGTATATATATATATTATAATATGTAATATATATATATATATATGTATAATCAAAACTCAGTCCATGTCCATCCTTTATCAGCATCCAACTTGCTGCCAGGTCCGTGCAAACCATGTTCTGTAAAATGTTTTTACACACAATTTAGCAACGCTTTTGATCCAATCCATTTCTTTTACTTATCCAACAGTAGCTAGATACTTGATCTAGTAATTTTACTATGTCAGATACTTGATACTTATCCAACAATAGTTAGATACTTGATCTAGTTAGTTCAACATGCAAATGCCCGTCACACAACCCCTACCGAAGGGTCAGTCACGTGGCAATGCGGACCCCATGACCCCATTGAGTTCGATGATTTTCCGCAGCCACGTATATTCTAAATGCAGTATCTTCCCAATGATCTCCCAATCAGATCCCTATCAAAATCACCATAAAATCAATAACAAAACGAAAAAAACAAAAAACCCTGGATCACCATTCCATCATAAATCACCATAAATCACCATAAACCCCATATAAAATCACCATAAATCACCATTCCATCCCCAGCCGTTCATCCACGCCACGTCTGGGAGCTCGCATCCCTAGGCCGGGGCTTGGCATGCCCGGCAGGGTATCCCAAGGTGCTGCACCTGGCACACCCATGCCTGCGCTGGGGGAATGTTTTTTGGGGGATGCGTTGTTTTTTTTTCCAAGGACATCATAGCCTCCAGATGCCTCCAGTAAACATAGAAAAAGCGATGAAAAACGGACTTTGATGATTTATCTACTAGACATGGTGATGATTCCCCACATGGTGGATTGACAAAGGGAGCCAAAGCATCTTCAGCAAATCCAGGTTTATTGGGAGCTGAGAAAAACAAATCATTCTGATTTGGTTCTTCTTCTTCGGAAATTCTGGGTTAAAAAAGAAGGATGGGGAACACCGAACAAAGTTTTTTTTGGGAGTTGAAGTAGGATTTAGAACAATTCCGAAGTGCTGGATTCAAACTATATAATTGCAGATGTCTTCAGTCTCAAAGTCCTGGGGTCTCATGCATAAGCGCCTTACAACTTCATAACCATTGATCATCATCGTCGTCATCATCATCATCATCGTCGTCATCGTCGTCATCGTCATCGTCATCGTCATCGTCATCGTCATCATATCATCCAGATTCTGAACCAAAAACGCAAAAAATGGCTGCAGCACTTGCAAGCAAAATCCCCCAAAAGGAGATCCGCACGGCCGGAGCTCTCAAAAGATCCCTTTGCTTGCAGGAACCTTAAAAAAAGCAGCAGATATGTCCAAGTAGCAGTCGTAAGTGGAGTTGGTTCATGCCACACACCCGGGAAAAAAACACACCAGTTTCGCTGAACTTTGGCAGATGTAATTTCATGTACAAGATAAGGCTGCTCTACATGGCTTTGTCTCAAACTGTACCGGCATACCCCCTGTTTCCGAGCGGCAATTCATAGCGCTTCCAGCCATGATCAACCATGAGGAGTTCGGAATCTTGATACAATATACAAAACCCAAACATCAGTTGGTCATTATATCCCCACGATCTCCCCATTAAATCCCCATTTTCACCATCATCCCCAGGGCCTGGCAGGGCCTGTTGCGGCGGCGCCATCCCCAGCGGCCCCAGCGGCCCCAGCCCCGGCCCTCCCTGCGCCAGCTGCGGCGGCCAGGAAGCAGACGGCCAGCCTGACGGGTCTACGACGTTCGAAGTACTTGGCACTTGGGCCGTTCAAAATCATATATTAACAGTACTAATATATTATATAATCAGTGATTAAAGTAAGTAATAATTAGTCAACAATTACTGTAGTCAAAAAAAATAGTCAATAGGTAATCATTGGGGAATCAGTCAATAGCTTCATTGTATTCTATGAGTACTTGAGTAATTCATCACCATAGGTAACCATTGGCTTCCAATGATTGCACCCATCAGTCCCGTCCCATAGTTGGTTGCTTCATAGCTATCCTGTGAAATATGGCTTTGAACGATCTCCAATTCGCCCGGTAGGTGAAGAACCCCCGAAAAAATCAATCAGCAGACGTATCTCTACCGGGACAATCTACCTGATAATAGTCATATGGTAATATGGCCACGTCTGCAAATGGTGTAATCCCCCAAAAGGCAATTTTGACAGGGATAATGATGATTAACACATGGGTTTAGTACCCCTTTCTCAGGCCTTTCTCAGACAAACCCAAATGATTCATATAGAAGTTCTGGAAAATAATGTAGATACCCTCTGGTAATTTAACATAGCTATTGAAAATGACCATTTATAGTGGATTTTCCCATTGAAAATTGTTATTTTCCATAGTTATGTTAGTTTACCAGAGGGTACCCTCTTGTAAACTCACAGTTCGATGTGGAGTTTACCCACCATTTAAGTAGATCATTTCCGAACCGGGAAATCCCATGGTGGAAACCGGCCAGCGGACCAGGCAGCTGCCTGGCATTCCTTCGGGCATCATCTGGAACCTCACCAGCCCCCAGCCGAGGCGGCGAGCTGATTTTGGGTGGGAGGAATACTGGAAACGCCCAAGATATTGGGATATAACAATGGACAGTTCATGATAATTCTGCTTGGGATGAATATTGGACTATAAAAATGAATGCCCTATAAACTAAGACCCCCACCGTCCCCTATGTCAAATCGTTCATCAGGATACCGATACGAATCTTGAGTATGCCATGAGACAATTTTTACAGCCGGCGATCTTTCGGATTGGTACCAAACTTCAAAAGCCGCCTGCAATACTATGGTCAAGAGGGGACAAACCCAAGCACAAAATCCCTGGCATGAAAGAGTTATATGTCTACGATGCAAATGATCAAGATTTGCGCACGCAGCCAGCAAAGTCCAACCAACTCAAGTCCCAGTTCAAAATTTCTGTCAACCACTTATGTACTGGTAGAAAGTGGTCAAACAAACTATCCAACTTGGCTAAAATAAATGTGTTTGGGGTCAATTCCCATAGAAATTATCAATTGCCATAGAAATTATCAATTCCCGTTGGGGTAACTTCCCATCGTTTGGGGTCACTTCCCTTTCAGTTCAACACCAACTGGAACATAGCAATGCTGCAAGGACCACTTGCTGCAGCCAAGCGGCGCGGTATGCTTTGCTACCGGCCTTGGCGCATTGACCAACAGCCAGATGAGATGTATCTTGGGGTGATGTGATAGCACTTGGATTTCGTTACGAATAGTAGTGGTTGTTCTTAAGTGTACACTTAAACACGGCTGCTCCATGCATATAGAGTACATATTATTTTTTGGATGCAACAACAAGAATATGAAGTGTTTTTGTATATGTTTATCAGTCGTACATGCCATCTTAAAATATATGAACATACATAAATCTATGTATATGATTGTATATGCACATGTTCGGTGTATGTTTTTTTTAATGATACTGTGAAGCACAAAAGCAAGCAAGAAGCAGGAAGCACATGCTCACCATTTCGGGGCAGTGTTGTTTCTACATGTATAGTACAAGATAAGATAAGATTATACATATGATTATACATATGATCTGAAGATATCTGAAGCATACTAAATTACAAAAAATGGTGTCTCAGGAGTGTTTGGCTTTTTTTTGGGCACCATTTCGGGTCGCTGATTTTTCACCAGAGATTCCACAGATCCAAGATCTGGGGAGCTGACGTCCAGGTTCCCAAGATCAAACTTTTCCCAACCATGGTGGCCACGTCGCAAGATGCTGTCCAGTGCAGGAGCTTTGTTCGGAACAGAAAGATTCAACTGATGAGAGGAAGTGATTTAAAGCAATCTTGAGAATCTGTTGGGTGGGTCTTCCTCAGTCTATTGATTTTCACTTTTGGTCAAGATTCCACGGGTGAAAGTCACCTCAACTGCCTCCAAAACCAACCCAAAGCCAACCTTCAGGTAGCTAATGGGCTGGTTCTATCCTAGTTCCATGTCTGTGTGTTTGGGGATTTCATGGCTTGTTTCACCCTGGTACCAAAATGTTTGCACAATCAAAAAAAACAGGTCGAACTCTTGACATGTTTCGATGCTCAACATGACTCCACTATCAATTGTGCCGTCTAAAGCTGTACGTAGGCCATTGACTCACAACCGGATGGGTCGAAATCTAGGCACCACCAACTTGGTGCAACTGAAACTTCCACCCACTTTGGAGTGCCTGGTGTTTGAGCCATCAGCATTCGACAGGAAAGTCATTGTGGATCATCATTTCAGGTAGGTATGAAAATAAAATAAAAAGTCCATATGTTTGAAACCAGCGAACAACATAGGATCTATAGACCCTATAGTTCACATACAAATGAGAGATATGATTTTCGCCCCTGTGGTCTGGGGATCTCCATGATCGGCAATTTTATAGCTGGGTGTGATAAACCCATTGATACCAAAAGACTAAAGGAATCTAAAGGATTAAATTACTCATCCAAGATTGACCTAGGCGTATAGCACGTGGTATCCCACCAAAGCTGCAAGCCACCAAGCCCCAGCCATTCCCATGCCTGCAATGCGCACAATCTCCTGACAGTCGGTCGTGAAGCAGGGATTACCCGTTTGGGGATGTAATAATGTTAGTAGAGCAATAGTAAACCATCCCCAAGTTTGAGAATTGAGATAGATTGTATAAGTACAAACCGTTGGTTTAAACATGTTTAATCCATCCCCAGTCATGGTAGGTAAAAATGGCATTGGCTCAATCCCACATGTTCGTTGGTTCGATCAGAATGCTACTACTACCGTCTCAACAGCAGATCACTGCGAGACATTCACCCCAACAGCGACTGTCTCGGGTTGGTGTCTCACTTGCCATCATGAGTTTCATCATGTCCTATCTGTTACTTCATGATATAGAAGTGGACTTTAATCACTTATCATTTATTGTCTTTTACCTCTAGTAATCAACATGAATCAACCAAACAGTGGACATTTGGAAGATCCATCCTCCCGGAATCACGTAGATGCAGGCCTTCGGGGGTCCCCAAATCTTTGTTTTGGCAATCTCCAGGTGTTAACCAAGGAAAACCCAAACTCTTGGATCAAACCTCTGGGTCTCCTAATGTTTTTGTTGCCCATTCAACTAATCTATTGAACCAAGCAAAACAATCCAAAACAAAGCATCTATATAATATTATATAATCATGTCTGCCCCGGTTTATGGACTCCTGGTACCAACTCCTTTCCACGGACGCAACATCCCGTTCGTTTCACGACCTGAGCCGAATGTCGACTCCAGGTGAACCAAAGAATCCAGCAGCCAAAAAATGCAGGGCAGTGCCATGCCAGTGCCATGCCAGTGCCAGTGCCATGCCATTTTCTGTTTGAAGTCCGAGGTCAAAAAATAACCCAGCGACCTGCATATTCATCATATGATGTTCGGGTCTTGGAACATTTGAGGGTCTGAATCACAGCCAAATCATGTCTGATCATGTCTGTTTTTTTTTCCCAAGTTCCACCAGGGATGGACACCAAACAAAAACATAAATGGAACATTCAAAAATGTCAAATCAGGAATTCTGGGGGAAAAAATTCCCATCACAAAAATCACCAGGTTCTAATCACCAACGGCCAACCCCTTTCTTCGGCAGCTTTTCTCGTTGTCGGTGCGGCTCCGTGTTTGGGCGCAAATGCAGCAGTTCCTCGGACGGGAAAATCCACCAAGCACAGGATGACGAAATGGGGATGGGTCAAAACCCTATCCCCCTGGTGAACATCAAAATAGCTGGTAAATGGATGTTCATCCCCCTAAAAATGGTATGTATAGGTATTGATCCATAGCCAAATGTTAACCACCAGGAAATTCTGATCAACAAAAGAAACAATCTGGGCAAATCATACTAATCATAATAATTCACTAACCTGAAAGGACCTGATTTTTTTTGCCATTTTGGGATGATTCCCCTTGTTAACCATGATTCCAGTGAGGTCGCAGTGAGGTCATTATAATTTGCCCAGAACAATGGTGGTTTGTGGGGTCCAGCTTGCGTCGCTCTGTGAGTTCATGAACCCCCGTGAGCCTTCAGTCACTTTTAGGAGCATGCTGTGTTGGTACAGTATTTTCATAGCTCCAGTAATTTGATGTTCAAGAGCTGCCATAGCTTTCCAATATGGATGTTCAGTGGTTGAGAAATTATACTTGATGAAATTCAACACTTGGGAAATCACATCCAAGAACATTGCCAATCGTGGCTACTCGTCGCTTCCGGAGAGCGTCACGTCGCGGACGTGAAAAAGGGCGACAATAGTTTGAGGAAAATGACGTAAAACTAATCCTGATTTTTCGAAGTAATTTCCGGAGTCTCAGGATTATTGGGAATTGTTTCAGGAAGCACACTTCGAAACTACTGAGTTGATTCTACTTTCCCAATCTTGCATAGCAGGTTTCACTTAAATATTCATGGCTTTGCTGAATCAACACCCCGCAACACTTCTAAAAACATTGCGTGGGTTATGTCTACTCTTAGATATCTTGCAAAAAATGCAAACTTTTAGTATGGTAGTAAGTACTGTATCGCGATTGATAGAGAAACATAAAGTACTAAACGATACTCTGCATTATTCACCATATATATAATTATGTATATACATGTATATAAACGACTTTATTTCGAAGGGTTTTCCCAGGGGTGCCCAACTTTGTTCCCTTGTTCCAAGTCACCAGCTTCAAATGTACTGCAAATTGCTGTGCGCCAGCCTGTCTAGCATTGGACGAGGCTTCACAAAAGGCGCCATGAAAATTGGAAACCATGCAATCAACATGAACGGTAAAAACGACCCAGTCCCAGTTTTTGGACCCATCAAGTGGGCCATCTTGAGCCGTGGTTTTGCCATTTGTTTCCTAATAGGGTTATATAAATATATATATGAGCCATACCCACAGAAACCGAAAGAAACATGGGAAATTCCTGGACATGTCATCCCTCAATGACAATCTGCGAAAATTGAGCCGTGGTTGTGGGTAAATTAGCATAGTACCCATAGTTCACCAGCCTGAAGTAAGGGCATTTAGGAATCATTCCCCCAATCCAATTCCCATCATTTTACAGTGATGTCGTTCTGACACCCAGATGATTGTTTCTCCTATATGTCTGGCTGTTTTTGGGGGTCCATCTGAAATTTCTAAGGGCACACATGTTGAGTGTAGTACGGAATTGCCATTCAAACACAATGACCAGCGGATGGCTTCAAAACTGCCACCAATAGGCTTGGGCATGTGATCAACTGTAATTCTGGTGATGTAATTTGGGCGAAAGGAGATTTCAAACATTCAAGCATGGTTATCGTATTATATCATTGGATGGATATCATAGTATAGTCAGTATAGTTGCTAAAACGATGTACAACGTTCTTACCTACTATACAACTATACGTTGTTACCTACTACATATAACTATAGGATTACATTGCCCTCTGGTAATTTAACATTGCTATTGAAAATGGCCATATATGTGGATTTTCCCATTGAAAATGGTGATTTTCCATAGCTATGTTTGTTCACCAGAGGGTATGTGATGATATAGCTGCTTAGTTCAAAAAGAAAACATCCATCCACAGGACTCCAAGCGAAGCGCTGGCGCCTGGGCCGCCGAAGCTTTGGGTGGCCTAGGCTAGGCCAACTTCTTTCGTTTTCTGGGGACTCCTTACATGATGACACCCATGATCCCATATATGTATAGTATATCTATAATATATATATATGCAATATCTATAGGCTATAGGCTATCTATTATGTCCCCAAACACAGATGCAACAGATGTACAGGATGGGCGAGTAGGTATGATAGCATAAGATAGCATAAAGGGCCAGATAGGATGCAACAGGACAAATAAAGGACAAAATACAATCTGAGGATATTAAAACAGGTTGAAGGAGGTTAGATATATGTGCATGGGGGGAGAAAGAAATATATATATCTTCTCCGGTGGCGCCCCAAGAAAGAGCATGATTAACTAGTGCATTTAGGGATACTGCAAACCCAGCAGGCATACAAGATGATGTGCCACCTATTAAGCCACTAACATCCATTGATTATATCAATTGTATCCCATATTTTCATATATTTTCTGATATATGTCTTAATAATATGGTTGGTTAATTATCACCCGGTTTAATAGTCAAAAACTACGCGGTGTTTGCTTTACAAAGATTTCCAGCTTTCATCCCCAGTTGTTCATGCCTAATTTCTTTCCAATGTGTTGGCGACGTTGGCAAATCTCTGTTTCTGGTGGCACATTGATACCTTTCTTTGGCAAAGATTCGCCATCAACTATCACTAACTATCACTTCTGGATTTCAATTCCAAAAGTGGAGCACCAGAAATCTGGCAGCGTTCCCTGAATTGTTCATCCGTCATTCCGAAAATCGGTGAAGGAGAAGTCGCCAAGGCGGCCATAATCCGGATAACTTGTGTCTTGAGGACAAGGAAACCAACACTAATACCTGTTTGACCCTCTGGTAAACGTTTACATAACTCTGGAAAATGAGCATTTTTAATGGCTCAATCAAAATCAACTATAAATACTATTTCTATCATAGCAAACTGTGAGTTTACCAGTGGGTTTAGGCTTTTGTTCATCAACTAAAAACGGGTAAATCAAGTAAATCAACATAAATCATACTATTTCTATGTCCATTTTCCATAGCTTTCTGTTAGTGGGTCATGTTTTCTTCATCCGTTTGCCCATCAAAAAAACCCTCCCAAAACCCCAAGAACGACGCCCAGCCGCCAGGCCGGACGTGGCGCCATGGGCTCCGTCATGTGCGGCGCTTCGGTGAGCGCACGCAAGGGCTGACGCAGCACGCCGATCATCTGATGTCGGGTACCCGGGGTCCGCCAGGATGGGGGAAGGATCAGGAGATACTACAGGATGGGGCCCATCCTGATAGCGTTCAGTTGCCTGAAAAAAGTGGCTGAATTCTATGGTTTATAAGTTTATGGTAGATACAACTATATAGTTTTCATGGGGTTTGCAAAAAAACAACAAGATTCTTGTCAGCTCTTGATATAGGTATGGGCCCAAGAACCCTGGTAGACTGCTGTTCAGAGTCACAGTGCAGCAACACCATAATGGGATGCGCATCAAACCCTCTCCGATGGTAAATGGTGCCAATGTCACTGACAAAATAGGGAGGGTTGTGCCACGCAAAACAGTTTATAACTAGGTTTTATGGTCATCTATGGTGAATATATCTAGCCATATATCACCATTTTGACAGGTGGTATGGTTACCATTCCCAGTCATGGGTGATAAACATGGCACTGTTTTACCCACATTAGCATTCATCACCATTAATCACCATTAATCACCATTAATCACCATAAAACCATAAATAACCACTATTAACCAACATTAACCAACATTAACCAGTATCATTAACCATTATTAACCATTATTAACCATTATTAACCAGTATTAACCAGTACTATATGGTTTTTCTATGGTGGACCTATTTCTTAGCCAATCAACCTGCGCTTCTGGTGACCCGTTCACCTCCGGATCTGCCCTGCGGTGGACTTGACAAATTTCCACCATGAGCTCCTGCTCACGAGGGCCTCAGCGCCCAATCATGACATGCCAATCCCCAAAAGAATTGAACCGTTTTGAGATAAGAACCCATTTGTGTAGCGTTGATTCCAATGTTTTGAGGTATATCCAATATATGGAGGTTTCCTACAATGGGGGTACCCTTAGTCATCCATTTATAGATGGATGTTCCATGAAAATGAACTATACCCTGTGGTAACTTAACATAACTATGGAAAATCACCATGAACAGTGAATTTTCGATTGAAAAATTGTGATTTCTCCAGGGTTATGTTTGTTTACCAGAGGGTATCGCTGTTTTAGTAGGGAAAAGATAGAAATATCACTTTCTGTTCTATTATGTTCTATGAAAAGATGGAAAAGTAAATGATCGCCTTTTATGGGTGAAATTTTACTTTTCTATCTTTTTGAGGATTGCGATGGATTATAGGTTATAATCCCAGAATTAGATGATGAAATAGTTTACTGTAATCAACAGGAAACCCTCAGATCTGGGTGTACAATGTTCCTGTGTTTCCTGTAGATGTTCCTTTCAACCAATCCATCTGGCATTCTTTCTGAAATGTGTTCGGATCCAGGCGTGCCCCACGGCATTCGGAGCTGGCGATATGGAGGTTTCCTGTACCCAGTGGGTACCCCTAAATCATTCATTTTAATAGGATGTTCCATGATGTTCCTTAATGAACCATCCATTTTGGGGTACTCCCATTTTAGGAAACCCCCTAATATGTTCGGGTCCCGGGGCAAGGAGTGGGTGAGGGAGGGAAGCAAGGAGTTGCACCCTGGTAAAAATCTAGAGACCTTGGCAGGGGGGAAAACACATAGATCTTCAAAAATCCCTCTGAGCATCCAAGAAACACCATGGCCATGGCATGCCATGGCTAGTTCCCCACCTGCCAGGTGAGGGTTGTTAGATTTTATGTCAGTTGCCTGCTCCTCTCCTCTCCTCCTCATCTCCTCCTCCTCTCCTCCTCCTCCTCCTCGTCGTCCTCCTCCTCGTCCTCCTC